>ERZ778027.115-NODE-115-length-231652-cov-30.732687_pt1 | contig 231652 bp, 238 predicted proteins | sample MGYA00375757_ERZ778027 | MGnify/ENA primary metagenome ERZ778027 (study PRJEB29350, sample SAMN05389817) | bioreactor metagenome | isolation source: Ammonium sulfate bioreactor | place: South Africa: University of Cape Town | collected 2014-02-18 ...
GCGGGGGGATCAGGGCTGACTCCATGAGCAGCACCAATCCTACCCGACTGACCGAGCATATGGGACCATGCGAGGCGACGTGCCCCGCCTCGATCCTTGCGCTGCTCGGGCCAGCGGACCACCCTTATGCGCTCGACTGGCGACGACGCTGCTTCGTCTCGCTCCGCCGGCGCGCGCGCCCGCTCGATACCGGCATGCGGATTCGCTTTCCCGAGCCGATGACGTTCACCGACGGCCATGTCGGTCAGGAGTTCGTCGTCGAGCGAACCGGCAACACGATCCGCTTGCGGGACGCAGGGACGGGTGGGCGTTACCGGGTCGCCGGCCTACGCGAGCGTCGTTGGATGCCCGTGCTGCGGACCATTGTCCATTCGGTAGCATTCACCCCGCGACCGTGAGGCGAGGGCAAACTCAAGTCGCCGACACTCTGCTTATCCTGACTTTTTTATCGGCCCGGCGCCGCGTCTGGATCAACGCCGTCTCCATACTGTGCTGAAAATTCCGGCATTCTGAGTGACTGACCGCCGGACACGCGGCGGCACGTCTCAGCTCGTCGCGCATGGCTGCCAGCCTCCTTATCCTCGCGTCCAACTCGTCGGCTTTTGCGGCGAGGACTTGCCGATCAAGGGATATCTCACCGCCGCGCCCGATGAATGCTGCAATCTCGATAAGGGAAAAGCCGACATCACGACCCAACGCGATAAGCGCCAGTCGTCTGAGCACGGCAGGCTCGAACATGCGGCGTAGGCCGCGCCTGCCGACTGACACGATTAGGCCGCGGTCTTCGTAATAGCGAAGAGTTGAGGCCGGAAAGCCCGATTGCCGAGCTACCTCAGCAATGTCCATCATCACCACTTGACCTCAAGTTGACTTGAAGTGGCAAGGTGCTCGCTGTGGGCTTCAGGGGCAAGTGGAGGTAAGAGCGCTGTGACCATCGAAATCCAATCGACCGATCTTGATACGGCGGAAATCAAAATACGACCGCCCCTCCTGTTCGCTGCCGCACTGGCGCTTGGCGTCGTGCTGGATCACTTGCTTCCTTTGCCGATCGGCATCTCTCGAAGCGACGGATTGGTCCACAAGCTCGCTCCCGCAATAATTATCCTGCTAGGTGTTGCTGTAGCCGTCGCAGGTATCCGCAATTTCTCGCGCGCGGGCACGCCGGTACCCGGCAACCGGCCGGTTCGGTCTGTTGTCACGACGGGGATACACGGCTGGAGCCGCAATCCCATTTATGTCGGAATGATCCTGCTCTATATAGGCATCGGGATCGCGGTGCGGAGCCCTTGGGTTCTCGGGCTTGCGTTATTCATCATCATCTTGCTGCGTTACGCCGTCATCGCTCGCGAGGAGCGCTACTTGGAACGACGTTTCGGCGACGCCTACCGTGACTACAAGCAACGTGTCCGGCGCTGGTTTTAGGTTCTCACAGGCCGAGTCTAGCCTTCGTGTTCAACCGGTAGCGTTGCCGCCGCGGCCGTAAGGCCAGCGCGGAGCTCGGACTCCGTCGCCCTCTTTGAGAACATCGTTCAGTCGGAGTAGAAGATGCCGCGACAGCGGGATGATAGGTTGTGAGCGCTTCACTCTACGATCCGATAAACTGTTACAAGCCGGTGGCAGAAAACATCGGCATCGTGGATGGCCCGTTCGAGTATTTCACGGTCGCAGGCATTCGAATGCCGATGCCGTTTACCACTCGTATGACCGTTGTTCGGATTGCCAATGGTGATCTGGTTTTGCACTCGCCTATCGCATTCGATGAGCGGCTGGCGGCTGAGCTTCGGAAGATGGGCACCGTCCGGCACCTGATTTCGCCAAATCAATGGCATTATGCGCATATCGGGGAGTGGCAGGTGGCGTTTCCTGACGCGCTTGCGTGGGCGTCGCCTGGAGTCCGCCGACGGGCGCATGCCCGGAAAATCGTGGTCAGATTCGACCGCGATCTACAGCCGGCACCACCCGACGAGTGGCGAACCGAGATCGATCAGACGCTCATTCCAAGTGGCATTTTCAGCGAGTTCGTTTTCTTCCACGAGATGTCCCGAACGCTCATCCTCACTGACACGATCATGAACATGGACTTGCACAAGCTGGACGAGCCATGGCGCAGCGCCACCAGGCTCGCTGGCATGTACCATCCGCATGGCCAGCTCTTCTTCGGCGTGCGGATTTCGCTGCTATTTCGCTACGCTAGAGCCAAGGCCGCTTTCCAAAAGATCCGCTCGTGGCAGCCCCAGCGCATCCTGCTCAGTCACGGTCGATGCTTCGAGGCGAAGGGCGAGGAGGTCACGCAGCGGGTGTTCGGTCGGGAGTGAAAACTGCGCCGCCCCAGCGTCGATGCTGCTCCGAGGCCTTTCTCCGGTGCGCGCAGCATCGACACGGGGCTAACCAGAACCAGCAAAGAGGTCGTCATGTCCGATGATGCCGCGCCGATCGACGCGGCGCGACGCGCGCGTTTGTGCAACCGACGAGATGCCGACCGGGTCGCCGAGCAGCTTTGCCAGACAACTCTCCGCCGCATGGCCGTCGTCCGCACCACATCGCGGCTCCAGCCCTACCGGGTCGTTGATGGTCCGACCGCCGACGACGGGGCAGTCGAAATGGAGGTCATCGTCCTTTGACCGCCGCGCCTCACGAGGTCAGACCGGCGTCCAGAAAGACGCTGGGAGGGCTGGGCGCTACCGGATTTCTGGCCTGCGCGAGCGCCGTTGGATGTCTGTGCGGCAGACGATCGTGCACCCGGTGGTCTTTACGCCGCGAATTCGATCCCCGAGGGACAGGCATGGTAGCCATCACCCCACGGCGGCTACTAGTTTGGTTGGGGCGGGGCGCCCGAGAACGGTCGCCTCTACCTCTACCGCTGGTTACGCAGTCAGGTGCTGGAACAAGATCGATCCACCGATTGCTACTAGTGCAAGGCCGCCGAGTAGGCCGGCATAACGTCCAAGATACGGCCCCATATGTTTGCCAAGCATGACTCCGCCCGTGGCGACGATTGTGGTGATGCCGCCGATAATGAGGCAGGCGATCCAGACATTCACATCCATGAGCGCGAGCGAAATGCCGACTGCCGCCGCATCAATGCTGGTAGCGATGGCGGTTGCTGCCAAGCGCCAATAGTTCACCTTCGGGGTCGGCTGAGCAGGCAGCTCATCCTTAATTACGGCGGCCTCGCGAACCATATAAGTACCGACCGCTAAAAGCAGGCCGAACGCTACCCAATGATCGTAATCAGCAATCCAGTCGTTGAGTAAATAGCCGAGAAAATAGCCAATCGCCGGTGTGATCGCTTCAAAGAAGCCAAAGACCATCCCGACGCGCAAAGCCTCCCTCCACCGGCTCTTTTGGTCTACGGCGCCTCTGCCAAGCGATGCAGCGAATGCATCAACGGACAGGCTCGCGCCCAAAGCGCCAAGCGTCAAAATCCCAGCCATGCTGTTCAAACTCGGGGCCAACAACCAACAAACGCACACATCCCCGGCCACACATAGGGACAGCGCGTCGTTGGTCTTGCTGAGCAAACGCTCGTTTGCTGCCACCGCCACGACCCCGAAAGATCAAGCGTGTTGACGATGGCCCCGCTAGAAGCGGGTAGCTACTCCCCAAGAGCGAAGCCACGACTTAGTGTGTTGCCGTAATCGGATCAACCCCGCCGGATTTCCAATTTCTCAGAGTGGTGCCATTGAGGGTAAGTACCCCAACAGCGGCGTGATCGCGTGGCACCCCGAATAATTGGTTGTTCGAGCAGCGTTCGCTGCCAACCTATGGAGCGTGGACGCCGATGTGACTTGTACCAGCAAAGAGGTCGTCATGTCTGATGATGCCGAGCCGATCGACGCCGCGCGCCGCGCGCGTCTGTGCAACCGACAAAATGCCGACCGGGTCGCCGAGCAGCTCTGCCAGGCAACCCTCCGCCGCGTCGCCGTGGGCCGCACCACGTCGCGGCTCCAGCCCTATCGGGTCGTCGATGGCCCGACCGCCGAGGACGGGACGGTCGAGATGGAGGTCGTCGTCCTTTGACCGCCGCACCTCACGAGGTCAGGTCGGCGTCCAGAAACCAGGACGGCCCTTCCGTGAACTCCGCTGACGCATCGACCAGCGGGCCATCGGGACATTCCGCAACATAGGGGTTCACCAACGGGATCGTCGGCTCCATCCGGCGGAACAGGCCAACCGCGGTCTGCGCGCGCGCCAGCGTCAGGCTCTCGAGCCATTCGAGATCCTCGAGCATTCGGACGACGCCGCGGCCCGCCAGGCAGAAATAGAGGCAGCGCTGGAAATCATCGCATGGCGTGGCGAGGATGCCCGCCAAGCGCTTCTTGCCATCCGGCTCACAGGCGTGAACCCAGTCGATCGCCTCGCGAAGCTCCCGCGTCGCGTAATAGGCGTCCTCGGGCGCGACGCCGATCGCCGCGTTGGCGATCATCCGCCGCGTCGGCGAAATCCGCTCATCGGTGCCCGCATCACGCAGCGTGATGTCGAGGTCGAATGTTCCAACATGATCGATCGTCGCCATGATCCGATCCCCTTTCCGGCCGCAAACATAACAAGAACGCAGACCGACGCCAATCGCGCGCTCCATGTTCTGCGCGGCGGTCAGCAGGCCGAAGTCTACCGAAAGTCGGCCCGCGAGCTGTCGAGCCTGGCAGCCTCGAAGGGGAGGGGGAGGGGCTCCGGCGATCCAGCAGGGAGAGTTCGCATGGCCATGTTCCCCTCAACGCCGCAGCCGCAGGACACGCCGTGGGGCGCGCCGCAAAGCGCCGATCAGCTCCTGCCCGGCATCTGGCTTGTCGAAACCGCCTCGCACGGCGGCTTGATGCTGTCGGCCGCGCGCCAGGGCGCGATGCCCGACGCGCTGCGCCGCGAGGACGGTATTTACGAGGAGGATTGCGACTGGGCGCTGCCGGTGCTCGGCTTCGAGGCCGAGTTCGCGCTGGCCGCTCGGACCCCGGCGGGCTGGGTGCAGCTCGCGCACGACACCGCCCGTATGTGGCATCCCGATGCGTATATGGCGTTTACCGGAACGACGCTCACGCCGTCGGACAGCTATGTCCTCAAGGAACGCGAGGCCTATCGCGAGCGCATCGGCAGGATCGTGGTCCGGAGTGCCTACGGATCCTGGGCGGACTGGGTGCCCGAGGGCAAGACCGGTGTCGTCGGAGCACCGCTCGAAGGCGTCAATCATCTGGCGCAGCCGCGCTATGGAGCGGCCACGTACCGCGGCCTGTGCGATGCCGCAGCCTACGACGCGCGCTCGCGCCCCGTGGCCTTCGACGAGCTCGGGGTCGAACTGCTCGATGAGCCCAGCACCGTCGCACCGGCGGCGTGATGCCGATCGCCATCGTCGTCGGTCTGCCGCACCTGTCGGCGGGGCCGATCCTGTCGCGCGCGCTCGCGCTGCGGTGCCCGCTGCTCGTCTCGGCCAATGCGCTGTCGCGCTGGGCGATGCGGCGAGGTGTTCGCGAGTGGGCAGGGTGGCGACTGGCGCCGCTCGCCAACCTGCCCGAGCGCGCCGACTGCATGCTCGACAGCGGCGGCTTCACCGCGCACGTCACCTATCGCGGCTTTCCCTGGACGATCGCGCAATATCTCGATCTCGCCGCCGCGTATCCGTTCCGCCTGTTCGCCAGCCTCGACTACCCGGCCGAGCACGAGATCGCCGGCGACCGCGCGGCGGTGCGCGAGCGGATCTCGCGCACGATCGCGGCAAACCGCGAAACGCGGCGCCAGGCCGAGGACCGCGGCCTTGAAGATCGGCTCATGCCGGTGCTGCAGGGGCGCACACCCGAAGACTTCGAACGCTGCGCCGACGCCCTGGCGTGGTCGATTGTGCCAGGGCGAACGATCGGCGTCGGTAGCATGTGCCGGCGCCAGACGCGCGGCCCCGACGGACTCGTCGCGGTGCTCGAGCATCTTGATCGCGTGCTGCCTGCGCGAGTCCGGCTCCACGCGTTCGGCGTGAAAGGCGACGCGCTCCCTTATCTTCGGCATCTCGAACACCGCGTCGTCAGCATCGACAGCCAGGCCTATGGAGTCGCCGCCCGCCGCGATGCGCACCGTCGCGGGGTGCCGAAGACCGATCGTGTCGTCGCCAGGCACATGACCCGCTGGGTCGAGGCGCAGACACGCGCTGCGACAGCGCGAGGCCAGCGGCTGCCGCCCTTCGCCGTGCCGACGCCCGATCCGATCATCACCGTTCCCCGCGAGTCGGCGATCGCGCGGGCTCGCCAAGAGATCAACGATCTGATCGAGTCCGGCGATCTCGACCACGACGACATCGTCGAGAGCTGGATCGAAGCCTGGGCGGCCGACCTGCCGCTCGAAGAGCACGACTGACAGAGGGAAGGGGGAGGGAGCGGGTGGGCGCGAGATGGCGCTCGCAGCGACAGGAACCTGCGGCCATGACCTACGATGTGGCATTCCGCCACCAGCAGGCGCTCGACCCGAGCGCGCTCTCGACGATCGGTGCTTCGCTTCACGCGATCGGCGCAGCCGTGAGGGACTGCCGCAACGCCGGGGTCGATGCCGAGACCGACCCTGCCGTCGTGCTGTTCGTGCGGCATCTCGCGCGCCTAACCGAAGGCCAGCCCGATACCATGGTGCTTCGCCGGGCGTGCATGGACCGCATCGCCGCGTTGCGGCGCTTTCCGGCGCTGCAGGTGCTGGCGATCCGCGGCGTCGCCCACGACGAACCTGCGAAAGCGCGGTTCCACGCCGATGGGCGCGCGGCAATGCGCCGCCTCGCCGAGGCACTTGGCCTCGATCCGTCGCGCTACGACATCCGGTCGAATCGTGCCGGCCCCGCCGTCTCGGGCGAGATCACGCTCCATGGCGAGGAACTGTGGGTGCAGCTCAGCCTCGGCGCGATGGGGCCGGACAACGAGGTCTGCTACCGGCGTGTGCGCGATCGCCACGACCATTGCGGCGAGCGCAACCATTGGGCCTCGGTCCGCGCGCTGCTCGCCCCCGACCGCTTCGCCGCGACGCTGCGCAGGGACCTCGGCCTCTCGTCGGCGGCGACCGAGCCGGTCCATCTCTTCGCGTGACGCGCTCGCCGCGCGGCGCGCCATCTTCACGGAGTTCCTGCCATGAACGTCCCCGCGGCGCTGCCGCCGCTTGCCTTCGACCCAATGATCCTCACCGCGATCACGGACGGTGCCTGGGTCGTCTTCAACCTCTCGTCGGGCAAGGATTCGAGCGCGGCGACGTTCGCGACGATGAAGTTCCTCGATTCCGTCGGTCATCCTCGCGACCGGCGGCTGGCGATCCATGCCGACCTCGGCCGCGCCGAGTGGGGCTCGACAGCCGCGATGGTCGAGCGGATCGCGGCGCTGGCCGGTCTGCCGCTGACGACTGTTCGCCGGCGGGCCGGCGACCTGTTCGCGCGCTGGCACCAGCGGTTTGAGGCCGGCAAGGCACGCTACGAGGCGCTCGAGACATACAATCTGATCGGTCCGTGGTCGAACGCCGGGCTCCGCTTCTGCACCTCGGAACTGAAAGCCCAACCGATCGGCCAGGCGCTGTCGCGGATGCTGCGCGGAGCGACCATCATCAACGTGCTCGGCATCCGGCACGACGAGAGCGAGGCGCGGGCGCGAACGCCGATCGCCAAGGCAGATCATCGTTTCGCAGCGTCGGACAATGCCGCCGGCACGCGCATGCTGGTCTGGAATCCGATCGTCGGCTGGTCGAGCCAAGACGTCTTCGAGGCGCATGCCGCGCTCGGGATCCCGCTGCACGAGGCCTATACGGTCTATGGCAGCTCCCGCTTGTCGTGCCGCTACTGCGTCCTGCAGTCGCTGGCCGACCAGCGTGCAGCCGCCGCGGCGCCCGAGAACCGCCAGGCCCTGATCGACCTCGTGACGCTTGAAGCGCGTTCGACCTTCTCCTTCCAGCCGACCCGCTGGCTCGGCGACGTCGCGCCCGACCTGCTTCCCGCCGATCTCCGCGAGGCACTCGTTCGTGCCAAGATCGACGCGCGGTCGCGTCGGCTGGGTGAGGCCAGCCTGCCCGCAGCCCTTCGCTTCCAACGAGGCTGGCCGCCGCGCTTGCCGACGATGGCCGAGGCGCGGGTCATCGCTGACGTCCGCGCTCAGCTGCTGGCGCGGCATGCGCTCGCCAACCTTTATCCCAGCCCGCGTGCCATCCTCGCCAGGTTCGCCGAGCTGCGCGCGCGGAAGGCGGCATGAGCGATGCCTGTGTCGGCAGCGGGTCTCGCCGGGCACGACCGGTTAAACATCAAGCAGGAAGGACTACCGGCATGGCCGATCGCGCTTCAGCATCCATTCGTATCGGCGGCGTGCTTGCACGCGTCCTCGTCGATGCGCTTATTGCGACAATCGCGCGGGAGGGGGGCTTCGCCGGATGGGACGAGACCCCGATCGACGCAGCCACGCTCGAACGCAAAGGGTCGCTTGAAGTGTGCGGCTACGAACTCGCCGGGGGCGTCTTCGACGAACTCGAGGCTTTTTGCGTCGAGCACGGGCTTGCCTTCATCCGTACATCGGGAAGCTGCCCAGGCGCGTTCGGGCCCGAGCGGGTCGTCTACAAGGGCGCAGGGGAGCCGGGTCATTTCGCCTTGGACGAGGATGACCGGGTGGTGATCGACCGCTCGACGATGGAAGCGCTGGGCACCCTCGAGGCGGCGCGCTGCTATTTCGACGCCGCCGATTTCGAGCCGCCCGAACTCACCGTGGCCCGACGCGCCCGACGATCCGGCTAAGAGCAGAGACTGGCGCGCGAGCAATCAGCTTGCAAAACATCATCTGTCGGACTAGATAGCTGACTAGTCAGAGTGAGGAAAGCAGGTATGACCAGATGGGCAGTTCAGGACGCAAAAGCGCGGTTCAGCGAAATGCTCGACACCTGCCTGCGCGACGGTGCTCAGGTCGTCACAAAACGAGGAGCTGAAGCTGCGGTGCTCGTCCCGATCGCTGAATGGGAAAGGTTGCAGACGGGCGCGCGTCGGAGCCTGAAGGCGCTTCTCCTCGCCGACACCCCGCGCGCCGATCTTGCGATTCCCGCCCGAGGCGCAAGCCGCCGTCGCGCCGCCCTCAACCTTCGCTGATCCGATGTACTTGCTCGATACAAACGTCGTGTCGGAGTTGCGGCGAGCTAAGCCCCACGGTGCGGTACTCGCATGGCTTGAACGAGCAGACGATGCCGACCTTCACTTGTCGGCGATGACCGTTGGCGAGATCCAGGCGGGTATCGAGATCACGCGCGAGCAGGACGCTTCTAAGTCGGCCGAACTGGAAAGCTGGCTCGAAGAGGTTTCGAGCGGCTACCAGATCCTGGCCGCCGACGCGCCGGTCATGCGACAATGGGCTCGCTTCATGTACCGTCGTTCGGACACGTTGATTGAGGATGCCGTCATCGCCGCGACCGCACAGGTCCATCGGCTGATCATCGTGACGCGCAATGTTCGCGATTTTACTCCTTTCGGCGTCGAGACGCTCGATCCGTTCAAGCCTCTCGGTCGCTGACCGTTCGACCCTGAGCGGGCTTGCTACCGACTAGCGTTCGACTGTTGCGAGGACAGGCGAGCGTCCCTCGCTAGGCTAGACCGCCTGCTTTCGCGGCCCCATCACAGCATCGACTTGACAGTGGTGCCGCCATCGCCGCCGCGGCGCGATCCGCGCTGCCGAGTGATTTGACGAGTAAGTGGAGGGGGAGGGGGGCGGTGAGTCCGCGCCAAGTTGGTCCGTCGGGCATCGGAGAACGGCCATGGCAAGCGTCACCCCTCTGCCCCTTCCGCAGCCGAGCAACAGCGTACCGATCGGCCGCCACGCCACCGGCGCGCTCTCGATCGATCTCGACCGTTTGCTCGCCGGACGGCTGCTGATCCAGGGCAGCTCGGGCGCCGGCAAGAGCCGCACACTGCGGCGTATCATTGAAGAGGCCTTCGACTATGTGCTGACGATCATCGTCGATCCCGAAGGCGAATTCGGCAATCTCGCCACGCATATCGGGGCGACGTCGCTGCGCGCCTGCGAGCTCACAGCCGATGGCTTGACCGCCGCATCCGCGCGGGCCCGCGCACACCGCATCCCGCTCCATCTCGACCTGACCGACCTCGATCCCGACCAGCGGATCGTCAAGGCCGCGGCCTTCTTCGCCGGGCTGATCGGCGCGCCGCGCGAGCATTGGGCGCATACGGTCCTCGTCTGCATCGATGAAGGCCATCTGCTGGCGCCGCACCATGCCGGCTCGGCGCGCGACGCCGAGACCCGTCGCCTGGGCGTCGCGACGCTGACCGACCTTTGCGCGCGCGGGCGCAAGCGCGGGATCGCCCCGATCATCGCTACGCAGCGGCTGGCCAAGCTGTCGAGCTCGGTGACCTCCGAGCTGCAGAACTTCCTCGTCGGCCTGAACGTATTCGATCGCGACATCGCGCGCGCGGCGGACCTGCTGGGCTTCTCCAGCAGGGACGCCGAAAACCTGCGCAAGCTTGCGCCCGGCGAATTCTACGCGATGGGGCCGGCGATGGCGCCGATCCCGCTGCTCGCGAAGATCGATCCGACCATCACCGAGCATCTTGGCGCGACCCCCGAGCTGCAGGCGGCGGCCGACCTCGACGAGGATGAGGCGGCGCGGCTGCTCGATCTCGCGGCGTTGCGCGAGATGCCGGCCGGCGCGCGCGATGGCGCGCTCTCGATGAAGGGACTGCGTGCGCTCGACAGCTTCCTGATCGACCCAGCGGCGGCGGTCGCCGCCGCCATCGTCGCCGCGCTGAAGCGGATCGCGCCTAACGCGACAACGGCCGCCGATCTGGCCGCCCATCTCGCCGCCGACCGCGAACAGGTCGACGCCGCGCTCGATATCCTTTCCGCGCTCAACGCGATCGATACGATGCCGCGCGGCGCGCACCGGATCGCCCGCCTGCACGCTAGGTTGCGCGCCAAGATCGGCGATGTTGCCGTCGTGGGGCTCGCATGACCGGGCTCGACCTTGCGCCCACCATCGTCGAGCTTGTCGCCTGCCCGGCGGCACCGCAGCCGCGGGGACCTTTGCGCGAGATGGCGTTTCGCAAGGACGCCTGGACCGGGTCGGAAATCGCGCGGCTTTGCGAACTGTTCCGCGACGACGTGTCGCTCGACGACATCGCCGCCGCACTTGGTCGTGGCCGGGCCGGCGTCGCCGATCGGATCGGCGTGCTCGGCCTTCGCCGCAACTCGACCCGCCCCTGGTCCGAGCGTGAGGACGAGGAACTGACCCGCCGCTACGGCGTCGAGCCGACTGCGGCGATCGCCTCGGACTTCGGGCGATCGTGCGCGGCGATTTATGCGCGCGCCGGGCTGCTCGGTCTCGGCGAGGCGATTGCCGCCGCGTGGACCGAATGGGAGGATGCCCAGCTGCGCGCGGGTTATGCCGCCGGCGTCCCCATCGCGCAGCTCGCCACGCTCATCGGCCGGCCGCTTGGCGGAATCTCGTCGCGCGCGGGCTCGCTCGGGATCGTCCACGCCAATCATCCCGCCGACTGGTCGGCGGATGAAGCTGCGCGCGCGCTGACGCTCGCCGAGGAGGGGCATCGCTACCGCGACATCTTGAACATCATGTGTGCCGAAGGCTTTCCGGCGCGCTCGCTCGCCGGATTCGGCCCGATCGTTCGCCGTCTGGGCTATGGCCGCGGCTGGGGACGGCCTTGGTCGCCCGAAGAGGATGCGCTGCTTCGCCAGGCCTATGCGGACGGCGCGAGCCTCACGCCGCTACGGACGCGGCTCGGGCGGACCAACCACTCGATCCGCTGGCGGGCGGAGTATCTCGCGCTGCGCGGCACGCACGTCCGCCGCAACGGGTTTCGCGCCGGCCCCGACTGGACCGAGGCAGAGATCGCGATGCTGCGCGCCGAATACGGCACGACGCCCAATGTCGACTTGGCGGCGAAGCTCGGCCGCACCAAGGCCGCGATGTTCACCCGCGCGAACCTGCTCGGGCTCGTTCACGGCTATATCCGGCCGTTCTCGGAGGAGGAGAGCCAGGCGTTGGCGGCCGCCTACCGCACCAATATCGCGATCGCCGATCTCGCAATGGCGCTCGGCCGCAAGGCCTGCTCGGTCAGCAAATACGCGACCAACCACGGCTACCGGTTCGGGCGGCGACCGAGGCGCGACGGCGGGGTGTCGCTCGCCGACCTGCTTGCGCTACGTCATCCGCCCGACCGCACCGAAATCGTCGGCGCGACCCCGTTCGCGTCCGTCACCGCGCAGCAGGACGCCCGAACCACGTGGCGAGCCATGGCAAGGGCGAGACGCGCGACGACCCGGTCGAGCTTCCGAGGCCGGGTGCACGCGCGCGCAGCGCGCAGGAGCCGCCGCCGCGGATCGGGACACCGCGCCCCCCGCTAGCGACCTTCGCCGTGCTCCGCCCTCACAGGACCACGCCCATGGAAACGACCCGCAGCCAACGCTGGCGCGAGCGGCGAAGCCGCTTCGTCGACGATCTCGAAGTGATCGACCCCAACGCCTATGCGGTCGATGTCATCGATTATCCCGCCGCCCGCGCGTTCATTGCCGAGCATCACTATCTGCCGACCTATCCCGCCGCCCAGGTCGCGGTCGGGCTGTTCGCCGCGCGGCCGCGGCCGGTGCTGGCCGGCGTCGCCGTCTTCGCCGTCCCCTCGACGGGCGCGGTGGTCACGGCGCATAGCGGCCTCGCGACCGCCGCCCAGGGTTGCGTCCTCGCCCGGCTGCTGCTGCTCGACTCGGTCCCGCAGAACGGCGAGAGCTTCTTCGTCGCCCGCGCCCTGCGCCTGCTGCGCCGCGAACGCCCAGCGATCGAGGCCGTGGTCAGCTTCAGCGATCCATCGGCAGGCCATATCGGCCGCGTCTATGCCGCGCTGTCGAGCGCCTATCGCGGCCGGACCGCCGAGCGGCTCGTGCTGATGGCGGGGCGGCGCACGGTCTCGGACCGGACGCTGTCGAAAATCCGCGGCAGCGAGCGCGGCCATGGCGGCGCGATCGACCAGCTCGTCGCCCTTGGGCTTCCTCCACCCGCTGTCGGCGAAGAACCCCCGGCGTGGCTCGCACGGCTCCGCCGCGAGCGCCACCTCGTGGCCCGTCGACGCCCGGGACTCTTCACCTATTGCTTCGAGCTCACCCGCCACGCGCGCCGCGCCGGCCGGCCACTACCTCGGCTGACCTATCCCAAGATCTTGCCCGAGGTTGCGCCGACTCTGCCGTTCGAAACCTAGCGCTAGGCCGCCATCACTCGCGTAGACGCGCCGCCTGCCGACTCAAACCGCGAGGAAGACGCCACAGCGGCACCCGGGAGAGGAGGGGGGAAGGAACGGCGGGGCGACGAAATTGCGCGCTCCGAGGAGACACCGCATGCCATCCACCATCCGCCCCACCGTCAGCCCGGCGATGATCGGCAAGGTCGGCCGCCTGTTCAATGGAACGCTAGCCGATATCCTCGCCGAGCTCTTCCAGAACGCGCGACGCGCCGGCGCGACGATGCTGCGGGTCGACGCCCATCCGAGCGCCGATGCGACCATACTCACCATCACCGACGACGGCTGCGGGATCGACGACCCCGCGAGCATCGTCACGCTCGGTCACTCCGGCTGGTCAGAGGCGATCTGTTCGAGCGAGGATCCGGCCGGCATGGGCGTGTTCAGCCTTGCCGGGCGCGATGTCGCGATCACCTCGCGGACCGCCGACCGCCCGGTCGGCTGGAGCGTCGCGATCGGGGCCGGACAATGGGACGGCGGCGACGATCTGGTCGTCGCCGAGGCCGATCACTCGCCCGGCACGACGATCAGCATCGTGCTGCCCCCGGAGTGGTTGCAACAGCTCGACGACGTAATCGCGACCGCCGCGCGTCATTTTCCGGTGCCGGTGTCCTTCAATGGCAGCGAGTTGGCTCGCCAGGATTGGCTCGACGGCGCGATCGCCGTGTCGGCGTGGAACGGCAGCCGGATCGGCGTCTTCGAGGGCGCCGATCCTTACGGAGCACGCATCAACTTCCACGGCGTGACGATCAAATGCCGGCTCCCCTCGCTCACGCAGGTCAACGATCGTGCGCTTCTCGCGCGGGTCGACATCGGCTCGACGCCGTCGCTCCAACTGGTGCTGCCGGCGCGCAAGGAAGCGGTGGAGAACGACGGGCTTGCCGCGCTGCGCGCCGCCGCCGAGCGCGCCATCTTCGCGGCCGTGGCTGAACAGCCCTCGCACAGCCTTGGTTTCGAGGACTGGCAGCGCGCTCGGTCGCTGGGCGTCGATCTTCCCGAGGCCGCGCCACTGCTGCGCGCCTGGCAACCGCAACTCGCCGACAGCGCGTTCTCCCGCGAGGACGGTCCGCTGCTTGCCACCGAGTCCGCGGTCCTCGCTGGCGATCTCGAGCCGCAGATCGCCAGTCCGCTCGACCGGGCGCTGCGCGATGACCCGTTGCGCCAGTCACTCGTCCAGCCCGAGCGCCGCTATGTCGGCTACGCCTGGTACGACCGGCTTCCCAGCATCATCGATGTCGCCTTCCATGTCGCCGCCGTCGATGGGGCAGCCCATGTGATCGGGCTTCACGGCGACGTCCCCGAACTCCCCGACCATGTCGAGGCGCGCGCGATCGACATGGTCGTCACCGTCCAGTCCGGCGACGAGGCCGCGAACCATGTCGTCGCGACCGACCTGGCCTTCGGCAGCGCCGACAATTGCTGGTACGATCTCGACGCCGCGCGCATCGCCTGGGTGCGGGGGCTGACGCCCGACCAGCTCGCCGAGCAGCTCGAGAACGCATTCTTCGCCTCGAGCGACGATCACGATGCCGACAACTGGGATACGCAGCACGGGCATTTCCAGGATGCGGCGCGGATCATCGCGATGGATCTGCTCGCCAGCCCCGACGACGCTCTTGTCGATCGCGTCAGGCGCGCGATCAGCGACCATGTCTGGTTCCTGCCCGAGAAGCGCAGCATCACGATCGCCATCGTCGATCGCGCGATCAACGTCGCGCTCGGCCCGGAACCAGTGTGATGCCTACCCCCGAAGCCCGGGCGCCCATCGTCCTGTCCTACGGCGTCGGCGTCGATTCGACCGCGTTGCTCGTCGAGCTTGTGTCGCGCGGCGCGGCGCCCGATCTCGTGCAGACCGCCGACACCGGCTCCGAGCGCGACGAATTCTACCGTTATCTCGAACGCATGCAGGCATGGATGGACGAGCGCCGCATCGCCAACGAGGTCGTTCGCTATGAGCCGAAACGGTTCAAGCATTGGCCGCCTTACGGCTCGCTCCACGCCAACGCGCTCACCAAATGCGACGCTGCCGTCGATTTCGCTGGGCCGACATTCGTGCAGCCTCAAGTGGAAGCGCGCTCCGGCCGACGCGTCGCTCAAGGCGTGGCCGCCGGCGCGCGATGCCTGGGCGCGCGGCGAGCGTGTGATCCGGCTGATCGGCTACGACGCCTCGCCGGCGGATACGCGGCGCTACAATCACGCCGTCACGATATCCGAGCCACTCTTCGACATCCGCTATCCCTTGCGCGACTGGGGCTGGACCCGCGACGACTGCGTCGCGCGGATCAAGGCCGAAGGGCTGCCGGTCCCGATGAAGTCAGCCTGCTGGATGTGCCTCGGCATGAAGCCCGAGGAGGTCGAGACGCTGCCGCCGCGCCAGCTCCGCCTCATCGTCCTGATGGAGGCGCGCGCGGCGCCGCGGCTGCGCACGGTCGAGGGCCTCTGGCGGTCCAGCACCAAGGCCCGGCCGGGCCGGATGACCGACTTCATCCGCGCCCGCGGCTTGCTCCCCGCCGACGAGATCGACGCCATCGTCGCGCGCGCACCGACCGAGCTGGTCGCCTTCCAGCAGGGCGCGGCCGCGATCCCGCTCGAGCGTCGCCCCTCGATCGAGACCTGGCTCGAACAGTTCAACACCCGCCTGGAGACCTTGTCATGAACGTCTCGACCGTCGCAGCCTCCCGCACGTCGCGGATCGCCGAACTCAACGACCGCGTGCGCGAAGGGTCCGATCCGACCGCGCGGATCCTGATCACGCGGGCCTGCCTCGCGACCTTTTGCGGGGGTGACACCGCTGCCGGCCTCCTCGCCCAGGCCGGGTTGATGGCGGCGGTGCGCGCCACTGAATTCACCGCCGATTGCCCCGAGCGCGACTTCGCCGAGCTCAGCTTCCGCGGCGAACGCGTGTTCCTGAAGGTCGATTATTACGACGAGACCCTGACCTGGGGGTCTGAAGACCCGGCCGATCCGGCGCGGACCGTGCGGGTACTCACCGTCATGATGCCGGAGGATCTGTGATGCGCCCGATCGCCCCAGCCACGTCGAACGACCGGGTCGCCGTCGCGCGCGCCTGCGCGCTCCTGCGCGAGGCCCGCGATCTCCTGCGCAGGACAGGGGCGCCGCGCGCGCACAAGGCCGTGATCCGCGGGCTCAAGAGCGCCGAGGGCGCCGAGCGCCACGTCGCGCACCGGCTCCGCCGCTCGACATCGTGACGATCGGGGCCAGCGCCACCTCGGCCGGACAGCAAAGAGGAGAGGGAAGGGGACGGGCGATCCATGAAGGAGACAGCCATGCCCCGGCACATCGACATTGGCGGCGCGCCCGCGCACGCCGAATGCGCGCAGCTCGGCCAGACCGAGAATTTCGACAGCGTCAACCGTCTCGAGGTCCGGCTCTACGAGGCCGCGATCACGGCGCGTGTCGGGCTGCCGCCCGACGGCTGCGCGTTCGAGGCTCGCGAAAACCGGCACGACTTCGGCGTCTATCGGACGCTCGCGCTGCGGATCGACGATGAAGCCGACTTGGCCGTCGCCGCCTATGCCGCCGCTGTTGCGGAGGGTCTGGGCTATTGGACCGAGGCCGGCTTCGCACCGCCCATCCAATATGCGCTGGGCGGCGGCAGCACGACGTTCGGCCGGTCGTTCGACGACATCATCCGCGGCGCGATGATGACGACGCGCCCTTCCGAAGACGGGAAGTTTCCGATCCCCGAGTTTGCGACGCTCCACGGCAACCTCAAGCAAGCCTTTCCGGCAATCGCCGCGACGCTCGAGCTCTGCGACCCCGGCGCGCAGGCGCGCCAGGCCCTCGCGCGCGCCAAGGCCCCGATCCTCGCGATCATGGCTGAGGCCGGGATCGGTCACATCGCCATCGACTACGACGGCGGCGGCGACGAGGGGCAGGTCCATGAGTTTCAGGCAACCAACGTCGCCGGCGAAGCGGCCGAACTGCCGACGGTCGACTGCGAGAGCGTGACGCTCAGCTATCGAGGCGAGACGATCAGCGAGATCGTGTCCTTCCAAGACGCGCTCGACGCCTTCGCCAGCACCGCGCTCGAGGCCCTCCACGACGGATGGGAGAATGGCGAGGGCGCCTACGGGACCGTCGAGATCGATGCACGCACCGGCGAGGCCACGCTGACCCACAACATCCGCGTGATCACCGCCGACACCAGCGTCTCCAGCCTATGAGGGACCGCCCATGTCGCACTGCTATTATCATGCGCTCTCCTCGGTGAAGCGCTGGGGCGGCGTCGCCGCCGACTATCTCCCGGTCCACCAATGGTTCGACGAAAGCAAGGCGATCCTCGCCGATCCGCGCCACCGCGCGCTCCGCCATCATGCCGAGGGCATCTTCATGGCGGAGCGGCTGTTCGGCATTTCCATCACCAACGCCGACGGCCGTGTCGTCCCGGTCCGGCTTATCGGCGAGCAGCATGTGACCGAAGACTTGGGTCACATCCCCAGCTTCGCCGATTGGGCGCGGCTGATCGCGCCCGCCGCCTGGGTCACGCGCGGAAATCCCAAGGGATCGCCGGGCCTCGACACCGCACACTGAAAGGAATCGGCCATGTCGAACAGCTATGTGCATGCCAGTTTCGCCATCGCGGTGACATCCGCCGAGGCCGAGGCACTTGTCGACGTCGCACGCGCGGTCGAGGCGATCGAGGATGCGGCAAGCGATCCTGCGGTCGATCTCGCCGGGCGATACGAGACACTCTCGCCGGCGTTCCGCTCCGCTTTCCCGGCCGAGCCCGGGAACCCCTTCGGCTCCTTCGTCGCCATATTCAGCGACCCCGACTATCCTGTCCTCGGGTTCACCATCGAAGCACTTGAGCCCCGTCCCGATGGCCAAACCGACTTTATCCTGTCCGGCGACCAGTTCGGCGTCGAGGAGGCTGCAACCCTTCTCTTCGCCATCTGCAAGTCGGCGCTCCCGTTCGGCTTCGAATATGCGATGACCTGCGACCGGCTGCGCCCGGGCGAATTCGGTGGCGGGTTCGTCGTCATCGACCCCGAAGGCATCGGCTACCACGGCACGCGAGACGGTCTCGACCGCGCGCTCACGCGGCAGGCCGCGGACGACGATCGTTGCTTCGTGCTGTCCGCGCGCGACCCGCAGCACGGACTGCGCTTCTGGAACCGCGAGGCCGGCTTCGGTCCGCTCGAGCATGCGAGCCCGTTCGGGAGCGCCGAGGTCGAGGCCCCGGGCTTCGCCATGCCCATCGTTACGGCGTCCAACGTATGGATGGCGCTGCCGCGCAAATTTGCGCCATGAACGCCGCGACGCGCTTCATCGTCGCGCTCTACTGGGTCGACCTCGCCTACGGCGGTCCCGAGGAGGGTGGCTGGTGGTACGATACCGGCGAACTCGCCCGGCCGCTCCGCGTTTGTGCCACCGAGGCCGCCGCGGCGGCGCTCGCGGCGCGCGTCAACCGCCTGCTGGCCCGGCTCCAGCGCCACCGTCGCCCGGTCCATTCGGTCGCCTATGACGGCGGCCGCTGCGCAGCCCTCGTCTTCGAGGCGACCGCGCCGCCGCGCTTTCCCGATGCGAGGCCGCATAACGAATAACCGCAGCGTCGGCGGGCGACCGCTCGCGGACGCCTTCTTTAAGGAGGGGACCATGCCCGACTTCCGCATAACCGTCACCGAGACGTTCGGCGCGCCCGAGGGCACGACGCTGCTCGACGACGCCCGCGGGTTGCTCCTGCCGACCGGCGAGATCATCAAGCCCTGGATCGTGCTCGAGCTCAATGAGGACCGCGATCTCAGCGGCGCCGACATGGACCGGCTGGGACTCGATGTCGGGCTCGACTTCGCCCGGATCGTCGAACCGCTCGCCGACATCTAAGTCTGAGCAGGCCTTTCGCGCCGCCGACCGTGAAGCGTCCGGCTGCGGCCCATTCTCCAGGGCGCCGGACCAGCTCGGCAGTGACCGACCGTCCAGATGGTGAGGGGAGGGGGAGGGAGCGAGCGCGTTTCGATCTCAGATCCGGGACCGCCTCAGGAGGCTCCACGATGGCGATCAGCCGACGCTCCGGCGACCTCACGCTCGATGATGCCGATCTGCTCGTCAACGCCGTCAACACGGTCGGCGTGATGGGGAAGGGCGTTGCGCTGGCCTTCCGCCATCGCTGGCCCGGCATCATGTCCTCCTATCAGCATGCCTGCCGGACGGGCGGCCTGACGGCGGGCGGCTGCATTCTGCTGCCGCTTGACGACGGGCGGCACTGGGCGGCGCTGGCGACCAAAGGTCACTGGCGCGACCCCTCGAGGCTCGAATGGATCGCCTCGGGCCTGGCGACGCTGGCGCTGCGCGCCCGCACCGCCGGCATCCTGTCGATCGCCATTCCCCCGATCGGCTGCGGCTTGGGAGGCCTCGACTGGCGCGACGTCGCTCCGCTCGTCGCCGCCACCCTCGGCGCATTCGACCTTCGGCTCTACAACGCACCGTTCTGACGATCGTCGTTCTCCCGGCCGTGGCGCCCCTCGGCATGCCGCCACCGAAGCGCCGATTTCAGTTCGTCCCATCCCACTTTGAACCAGTCCCGACCCAGGGGTCGGATGGGCGCGTTCGCGCCTGCCCGGCCTGAAGGCCGGGGAGAGGGAGGGGGAAGGGAGATGGTGTCACGGACAATGGGTTCGAGACAGCATCAGGAGAAGCATCATGAACATCGGCAATCTGAAGGCGAACGCGGACGGCATCGTCATGGGCCGCATCACCACCCTGAGCGTCGCGATGACGGTCGCGCTGCGTCCCGTCGCCAGCTCCAACGAGAAGGCGCCCGCGTTCGACATGATGGCGCTCAGCGCCGACCGTCGGCAGTGGATCAGCGTCGGCGGGCTGTGGGAGTTCACCTCGACCGCGACCGGCGAGGCCTTCCTTTCGGGCCGGATCGACGATCCGAGCCTGGCCAAGCCGCTCGACGTCGCGCTCTTCCGCCAGCAGGACGGGTCCTACAACGTCGCCTGGCGGCGGCCGCAGACCCGCTCGGCGCTGCCGACGACGGCGGCGACCTCGGGCGGTGACGAACTGCCGCCGTTCCCGGGCGACGCCGCGGCTCCCGCGGGCGGGCCCGACGGCGGCGGCGACGGCCTCGGCGAGTCCACCGCGCCCGCGCCCGAGGCGAAGCGCCGCGGCGCCAAGGCGGACGAGCCCGTCACGGCCTGAGCACACCGGCGGGGCGGCTGGCCAACGGTCGTCCCGCATCGACATGGAGGGGTCGCTCCACGCGGAGCGGCCCCTTTCTTGCGTTCGCCTGGACAGCGTCAGGCGCGGGTTCTGCGCCCGGATCGGCCGCGATGGTCGTCCCCACATAACAAACCAAATACTCTCTCTATGACTTCCTAGTCTGGCATGCGAGGTTGGCGCTGCGGTCAAGGATGAGCGGTCCCCCCAATTTTCACGGCGCCGACACTCGGGCTGACGCCCTCCCTTACGACACCGAGAAAATCGGCTCCCCCGCTCACGAGCGCTAACCGGGGTCCGGCCCGTCTGCGACGGACCGGCTTCCCGGTTAACGTCCCTGACCGAGCTGACCACCGCATGCCGGATGATCGGGGTCATCGAGTGGATGACGTTTCACCGATTGGAGGCAATCATGACCAGCTTCAACACCTTCGCCGATCTCGGCCAGCACCTGATCGCCGAACGCGCGTCGCGCGCGACCTACGACGACGGCGTCGCGGACACCTACGACGGCAGCTTCGTCGAGACGAGCGAGCTCGCCAAGCTCACCTTCGTCGACGCGCCAGAGGCGATGGACATGCCCGACCCGCAGGCCTGCGCGGTGGCGATCGAGATGATCGTGGGCACCATCTTCGACGTGCTGCGCGACAGCCGGATGGAGGAGTTCGCGCAGCAGCTTGCCTGGGGTGTCGTCAACAGCTTCCACATGACTGCCCGGCTCACCGAGGGCCGTGAGGACGATGCCGCCAAGAAGCTCGGGGATCTCGCGCGCAACTACGATCCGTCCGAGATCTACGCAGTCGAGCTGGAGGAGACGCAGCTCCTCACCCAGACGCTGCAAGGGTGCCGTGAGGCACTCGAGGCGATGCGCGACCACGCCTCGAAGGTCTATCACGTCGAAACCGGGCGGCCCTTCACCGCGACGCGCGGCTCGCAGGTTGCCCGCACCGGAGTCACCGCCTCGCAGATCAACGCGCGGGACTATCTCGCCGCCCGCAATCGCCAGCGCCGCGAGGAGTTCGCGCCCGAAGGACCCATCGTCGTCGTGAGCGGCGGCATGGAGTGGCACGATCACGAGGTGCTGTGGGAGCGCCTCGACGCGATCCGCGAGCGCGTGCCCGAGATGATCGTCGCGACCACGGGGATGCGCAAGGGCGTCGATGCGATCGCGACGTCGTGGGCGACCGCGCGCAAGGTCAAGTCGATCGCGTTCGTGCCGGACCGCCGGCTCGGACAGCGCGCCGCGTTCGTCCGCAACGAAAACCTCGTCAAGCTGCGCCCGGTCGAAGCGATGGTCTGCGAGGGCTCGGGCATCCAGGCCAATCTCGCGCAGCGGCTGCGGGCGGCGGGGGTTCCGCTACACATCTTCCGCGTCGCCCAGCAGCAACCGCTCGTGCGTCGCGCCTGAACGGACGTCGGGAGCGGCTCCGGCTTCGGCTGGAGCCGCTCCCATTTTTTTGGTCGCGAGGGACGCGGCGCTCGGGCGCATCGAGCGCCGCTCGCGCCGCCAGCAGCAGGCTTACGCCTGCCGGTGAAAGGCGAGGGGGAAAGGAAGGTTGGAAGCGGACATTCGGGGAGAGCGCCATGACCACCGCATGCGACATTGCCAACCGATGGGATCGCGTGCTCCCGGCCGCGTTGGTCTCGCCCGACCGCTTCGAGGCCTTCGCCGCGCACGTCCGCCATGCCAACCAAACCTACGCGCTTGCTCGCGGCAGCTTCGCCGTGCTGGTGGCGGCGGTGCGGCCGTTCGCGCTGGCGACGCTCGTGCGCCTGCTCGGCGACGACGACGATGTCGTCGCGGTGCTCGACGAGGCGCAATTTCTCGGCCGCTGCGTGGCGCTGACGCCGCGCCCGGACTGGGGATACAGCCTCTCGCTCGCGGTGGCACGCGACCAGGGTTCGCCGCTGATCCAGGCCTAGCCTCCGCCCGGAACAGCGCGCGATCGGGGCAGCGTCGCGATCCCCCCGCGCGGCGCTGCCCCCTTTTTTGCCCGCTGCTCTCGCGTCCAAATCCGCGCCGCCCAGGTGCCTGTCCGGGCTCGCCTGCGGCATCGCTCCGGCGGCCCCCAAACCAAGCCTCTTCTCTCACAGAAGTCCGATGATGCCATGCGCGCCAATGCCGCCTCAAGGACGAGCGGTGCCCCCAATTTTCAGCTGGCTCCGCGTCCGCTGCGCTCCCGCTCCACCATCAGAAAATCGGCTCCCCCACTCGCCGCTGCGCGGTCGCCGGCAAGCCGGCGATCCTTGACCCGGCGCGCCGCGCACGACCGCCGAATGCCGTCTTTTCGACAGACAGCAGGAGGCCAACATGCAACTCAATTCCACGATCGCCGTCGCCGACCACGCCGCCTACATGCACGCCGTCGCGTGCGCCGAACGCCGGGCGCTGCACAGCTACTTCGACCAGCATGTCATCGAGGATGAGGACGGCGTCTACGTCGCGATCGACGAAGGCGACTACAACGCGCTGCCGATGGCGCTGATCGACCGCGTCGTCCACACCGTGCCGGGCGCGATGCACGACGAATTCTGACACGCAAGGGGAGGGGCCGACAGGCTCCTCCCATTTTTTGCATGAAGCCATACGGGCGACCGGGGCATCGAGCCCCGGCCGCCCGTGCCGCGGCGAGGACGCCGCGGCGGGTCAGGCGGCGAGACGCTTCTCGACCTCGTCGATGCCGAGCGCCCTGATCTTCGCGGTCAGGGCCGCGATCCGCTGACCGTCGAGCGCCAGCAGCCCTGCCCGGTCGATCGCCGCGATCGCTTCCTCGCGCTGCCGCTCGGCGAGCCTCTGCTTGCGCTCGGCGAGGCGCCGTTCGTCCTCCTCGATCGATTGCCGTTCCTGTTCCAAACTGCGCGCCATGCCCGCCTCCATCAACGCTTGGGTACGACGCCGATGGTGACGGGCATGACCATCGACAGGCAAGCGAGAACGATGTCAGAGGGGCAGCGGCTCGACGGCGGTCGGCCGCCGCCGATCGGGCTCTATGCGGGCGGCGGCTGCGCCGCGCCCTTACAAAGCCGGCGGCGCGGCGCTTGCCGTCTTCGCCCATTCGGGTCACGATCCCTGCCGTGGCCGACCGGCGCCGGGTCGCCGGTCATTGGCTCATGCCGATTCAGCGGTGCGTCGGGCGGCTGGCCGTCCGCTGGTGCGGGACGGCGCGTCCGGCGTCGATGGACGCATCCGCGAATCCCGACCCGCCTGGCGGCGGCCGGCTGACCCCGCCGGTCGGGTGACCGGCACTTGGCCTTCCAGCACGAGCGCAGGTGAGCCCGAGCGACAGTCATGGAGAATGCACACCCTATGCACGGTCGTGCAATGAGAGTCCGAGCTATCTCAAAGGATTAGCCGTGAGCGATCCAGTAGTCGCGGCGAGTACGCGCCGGGTTACATCCGGGAATGGCGGATTTCGGCCATCAGCGCGTGGTCGCGGCGACTACGCCGAAGCTCGGCCAAATCGATTGCCCGCCACATGCGCGCCGTTTAGTCTCCACCCGAGCCCCCACCGGCCTCTCCGCTAGGAGGCCGGCTTTGAAGACCACGCTCAGGCATTACAATCTCCGGGTCGAACGGCGGCAGTGGGACCGCCTGGCGACGCTCGCGCGCGACCGCGGGGTCTCTCCCGCCGAGATCGTCCGCGCGGCGATCGACGCCTATTTCGCGCAAGCCGACCTGCTGGACGCGAGCCGGCGCCGGCTGGTGCGGATCGGTGAGTTTCAGCAGCTCGCGCTCGACGTCATCATCCGCGAGCAATTCCCCGAGTTCCGCGAGCGCATTCTCGCCGAGGTCGACAAGCGCGTGGAGCTTCATCATGGCGCGCGCTGACATCCGCTCGGACGGGCGGCCAATCCCGCTCAAGCACCATTCGGCACGCGGCAAGGTCCAGCGCAACTCGGGCAATTTCACCCGCGGTTCGCAGCTCCTCACCCACGAGGTGCTGATGTGGTTCGCCGGCGCGAAGCTGCCGGTCATCGTCTGGTTTTTCTGCTTCCTGATCGCCTATTCGGTAATCCTCTCGATCATGCTCGACGAGCACGAGATCCAGCTCATCGGCATGCGGCTCTATGCGATGCTCTGGAACTGGATCGGCGCGAACCCGATGAAGCCGGTCAACCTGACGCTCCCCGACGGCCACATCCGCCCGACCGTGATGGCGGTGGTCGAGCATATTCCCCAGGTCATCACCGCCTCGGGCAAGGCGATCCGCGGCCTCATCGGCTCGTTCTTCGTGTCGTTGTTTGCGACGATCCCGCTGTCGATCTGGTTCGTCGACCTGTCGCGGCGGCGGGGCCGGACGATCCTTCAGGAACGCCACGAGCGCGGCGCGATGCTGGTCGAACGCGACGTGCTCGCCGGCGAGATCGCGCGCCACAACCGGGCCTGTTTCGAAGCCGATGCGCGGACGCATTATCCCGATCTGACTCCGGCCGAAGTAGTGCGGCTGCCGTTCGCGGCGCGCAAGGCGGCGGGAATCCATCACCCGTACAGCCTGGCCGGCATCGCCTATCCCTACCGGCTCGAGCAGAGCCATACGATGATCATCGGCACGACCGGCGCGGGCAAGACGACCGAGCTGCGGCGGCTGGTGACGCAGCTGCGCGAACGGCAGGACACCGCGGTCGTCTTCGACCTGACCGGCGCCTATGTCGAAAGCTTCTACGACCCCGCGCACGACACCATACTCAACCCAATGGACCAGCGCTGTCCGGCCTGGTCGATCTTCGCCGATTGCACGACGCATAGCGAGTTCACGGCCGCGGCGGCGGCGCTGATCCCGGCCGACGGCGGCTCGTCCGAACCCTTCTGGGCGCTTGCCGCGCGCACGCTGTTCATCGAGATGTGCGTAAAGCTGCAGGAGGGCGGCGCGACGACCAATCTGGCGCTGTCCGAGAACCTGATGACCGCCGATTTGAAGCGCGTGCATCGCTTCCTCGCGAACACCATTGCCGACCCGCTGACCGCGCCGGAAGCCGCGCGCATGGCGGAGTCGATCCGGGCGGTGTTCAACACCAATGCACAGGTGCTTCGCTTCCTGCCCGACGAGGGGCCGCGCTTCTCGATCCGCGACTGGATCACCGGCGACAAGCAGCCCGGCAGCATCCTGTTCGTCACCTCCAACTATGTCGATCTGCCGATGAACCGGGCGCTGCTGACGCTGTGGATGGACCTTGCGATCAACCGGTTGATGACGCTGCCGCGCACCCGCTCATTGCGAACGTGGTTCCTGTTCGACGAGCTGGGCGCGCTGCACCGCCTGCCGGCGATCGAGAACGGACTCCAGACCGCGCGTTCGTTCGGCGGCGCAATGGTGCTGGGACTGCATAGCTTCGAGAAACTGATCGAGGTCTATGGCGAGCAGGGCGCACGCAACCTCGCCAGCCTCGCCCGCACCAAGCTCATTCTCGCGACCGCCGATCTCGACACCGCCGAGCAGTGTGCCCGCTACATCGGCAACCGCGAAGTCCGCCAGATGGATGAGGCTTACAGCTACGGGTATAACAACACCCGCGACGCCTCGACGCTGACCCCGCGCAAGCAGGTCGAGCCGCTCGTCATTGCCGACGACATCACCAACCTGCCGTCGATGTACGGGTTCGTAAAATTCCCCGATGGGTTCCCGGCCGCCCGGATCAAGCTCGTCTGGCGCGATTACCCGAGCATCGCTGAGGGCTTCATCGCGCGACCCGATCCGAAGCCCGTCCGTTCGAAGCGCGGCGCGGCGGCCTTCGCGGAAGGTGAGGGGGAGCAGGGTGGCCGGGACGGGTCGGGCCAGGTGGTGCATGAGGCGGGGGAGGCGCTCGACGCCGCCCGCGCGCTGGCGGCATCGATCCTGAGCGCGCCGACCGAGGACGAGCTCGCCGCGCGCGCGCAGGATGGGGAGCGGACGGATGCAATCGTGCCGGTCGATGCCGACGCGCATCGCCGCGCCGGCGAGCCGGCAAAACCGCGTGAGCCCGACGACCCGCGCGGCGCCGATGCAGCCGCGCGCCGTTCCGGTCGCGATGCGCCGCGCAGCACGGCTGTCGAGGATCTGACGCTCGTCGAGCTGCGCCAGGATTTCAGCGAGCCGGACGCCGGGCATGACGGCCCGGACATGGGCATCTGAGCGATGCTGTCGGTCGCCTCGGTCCGCTCGGCGTCGGGCGCGGCGAGCTATTTCGCCAAGGACGATTATTATACCGGCGAGCAGACCTCGGAGGCGAGCCTGTGGGACGGCGCCGGGGCGGCGTCGCTCGGGCTGGACGGCGAGGTCGACGCCAAGGTGTTCGAGGGCATCCTCAACGGGGTACTGCCCGATGGCGAAGCGGTCGGGCAGGTCGACAACCGGCAGGCGGGCGTCGACATGACCTTCTCGCTGCCCAAATCGGCGTCGGTGCTCGCCTATGTCGCCGGCGATCAGCGCATCCTCGCCGCCAACATGACCGCGGTGCGCGCCACAATGCGTTGGGTCGAGGCGAACCTCGCCGAAGGGCGCAAGGACGTCGATGGGCGCAAGGTGCCGGTCAAGACCGGCAATCTCGTCTATGCGCTGTTCCAGCACGACACGAGCCGCGCGCTTGATCCGCAGGGCCATATTCATGCGGTCATCGCCAATCTGACGCGGATGCCCGACGGACAGATGCGCGCGCTCCATAACGGCGCCTTGTGGAAGAACAACGCCGTCATCGGCTCGATCTACCACGCGCAGCTGCGCCACGAGTTCGAGAAGCTCGGCTACCGCATCGAGGGCGCCGGCAAGCATGGCTCGTTCGAGATCGCCGGCGTGCCCAAGCCGGTGATCGACGCCTTCAGCCAGCGGCGCCAGGCGATCCTCGCCAAAGCGGCCGAGCTCGGCATCGTCTCGCCGCAGGGACGCGACGAGATCACCACCAACACCCGCGATCCCAAGCTCAATGTCGAGGATCGCACCGCGCTACGCCAAGCCTGGGTCGACAAGGCGGCGGGGCTCGGCTTCGACGGGGCGGCTCTCGTCGCGGCCGCGCACGCCGCGGCTGGGCAGTCGGCCGAGGCGACGCGGCTTGAGCGAGGCTATGCGGCGATCTCGAAGGCGCTCGGCGCGGCGGCCATTCTGCTCGGCAGCCTCCATCGTCCGCATGACCCGCTCGTCGACAGCGGGCTGGCCCGGTTGGCGCGGTCGCCGGCGGACGCCCGCGCGCAGCTCGCGGTTGCGTCGGCGGTGCGCATCCTCAGCGAGCGCGAAGCGGCGTTCCCGCTCGCGGGGCTGTCCAAGGCGGCGCTCGACCTGGCGCTGCCCGGCGTCACGATCGACCATGTTGAGCGGCGCGTGGCGACCTTACTCGATCGCGGGCAGTTGCTGCCCGAGGCGAGCCGCCGCCACGACGGCGCGGTGCTGCTGGCGACCACGCCCGAGGCGCTGCGCACGGAGGAGCAGATCCTGGCCGCGATCGAAGAGGGCAGGGGCCGCGCGGCGCCGATCGTGCCCGCGAGCGCGGCGCCCGAGAGGCTGCAGGACGTCGCCGCGCAGCCGCTCAACCCGGGCCAGCTTGCGGCCGCGACGATGATCGTCGGCTCGGCCGACCGCACCGTTGTCGTGCAGGGGGTCGCAGGGGCGGGCAAGTCGACGATGCTTGGTGCGGTCGCAAGGGTCGCCGAAGGCGAAGGGCGTTCGGTGCTCGGGCTGGCGTTTCAGAACAAGATGGTCGCCGACCTAAGCGATGGCGCGGGCATCGAGAGCCGGACGGTCGCCGCGTTCGTCCACGCCCATGAGCGTTTCCTGATCGAGCGCGCGGGTCCGCGCTACGAGGAGGCGCGCGCGGCGCTGGCGAGCACGCTGCTCGTCGTTGATGAGACCTCGATGGTGTCGAGCGCGGATCTCCTCAAGCTGCACCAGATCGTCGATGCGCTCGGCGTCGAAAAGCTCGCGCTGATCGGCGATCGTCAGCAATTGTCGTCGATCGACGCCGGCAAGGCGTTCGCGCTGGTCCAGGCGGGCGGCGCAACGACCACGCGGATGGACGAGAATATCCGTCAGCGGAGCGACCAGCTGCGCACCGTGGCAGCGCTTGCCAATGTCGGTCGCGCCCGTGCGGCGATCGACGTGCTGGGCGCTTCGGTGGTCGAGAACGCCGCGCCCGCCGAGCATGCCGCCGCACTTTGGCTGGCGCTGTCACCCGACGAACGCCAATCGACGCAGCTGTTCGCCTCGGGCCGCGATACCCGCGCGACGCTCAATCGCGTCATTCAGGACGGGCTGGCGGCCGAAGGCACGGTGAAGGGCGACGGGCTCGCGCTTATCGTCCTCGAGCGCGTCAATCACACGCACGAGGAGATGCGCCACGCGTCGAGCTACCACGCGGGGCAGGTGCTCGAGGTTGGGCGCAGGCTCGACGGCCTGGGGCTGACCACCGGGCGCTATGACGTGACGCGCGTATTCGCCAACGGGCGGGTCGAGCTTGCGATCGGCGGTCGGCGGATGCGGATTGATCCGCAGCGCCTGCCGCTTGGCGGCGGGCAGGGCGGATTGGGACTGAGCGAGCGCAAGGCGCTGCGGCTGCATGAAGGCGACCGGATTCGCTGGACCGCCAACGACAAGCCACGCGGGCTGCACAACAGCGCCATCGCCCGCGTCGTGTCGATCGACGGCCGGGGTGTGACGGTCGAAACCGCCGGGCGCGATCGCCTGATCCTGGGCCACAGCGACCCGATGCTGGGGCGGCTCGACCTTGCCTACAGCCTCAACATGCACATGGCGCAGGGCATCACCACCGATCGCGCGATCACCGTGATGTCGTCGGGCGAGCGCTATCTGTCGAACCAGCGTCTGTTCAATGTCGGGGTGACGCGCGTGCGCGACCAGCTCACCCTCGTCGTCGACGACAAGGAGCGGCTGCAGGCGCAGCTCGACCGCACCCCCGGCAACAAGACCTCGGCGCTCGAAACGCTCGGCCGGTTGGAGATCGATGCGCGAAAAGGGGAGGGTCGCGGCCGCTTCGATCCGGGTCCGCTCAGTCCGGACCTGATCGTCGGGCCGAAGGATCGGCCCGCGCCGCGCGGCGGACAAGCGAGGGCCGCGCCGGCCCGTACCGACCTGCCGCCGCTGCCGCTCCCCGAGCGCAGCCTTGGCCTCGATTTGTGAAGGAGCGCCGGCGTCAGTGCCGGCTGCAAGGATGGGAGAACGACGATGGGATGGGAGTTCAGCAGCGGCGGCAGTTTCGGGAGCGAGCGCGACGCGCATGATTATGCCGAGCGCAACGGCATCGACCGACGCGATGTGCGCACCCGGCGCAAGGGAGATCGGGTCGAGCTCGAGATTCGGGATTCCGCAATCGACGACCGCCGGCTCCAGGACCGCGGCGAAGGCCGCAAGGACGGGTGGGGAGCATGAACTGGTCGAGCATCGTGCCGATGCTGGTTCTCGTTGTCGGCCTCTCCGCCGCGTGGCCGCCTTGCTCCGGACACCGGCGGCTGCCCCGCCGGCGCCCGTTGCTAAGCCGTTGCTGACCCCGGCAGAGCAGGTGGCGCTGGACTTGATCGAGACCGCATTGCCGCACTGCCGCGTGCATGCGCAGGTGGCGATGGGCGCACTGCTGTCACCGCCCCGACACGAGGGCAGACGGCGCGCCGCCGACCGCAACATCTTTTCACAGAAGATCGTCGACTTTGTCATCCAGAGCCGCGCCGACGGCCGCGTCCTGGCCCTCGTCGAACTCGACGATCGCACGCATCGGCGGGCGCGGGACGTGGCGCGCGACGTGATGACGGCAAAGGCGGGCTACCGGACGATCCGGCTGGTCGCGGGACAGCGCCTTAGCAGCGCCAGCGTCACCGCAGCCACCGCGTTTCTAAACGGCTCTCCTTAATACGTGCTGCCGCGGCCGCCGTCGGGTCTCCTTGACAAAGAGCGCAATTGATTCGACAATACTCGAAATGTCGAATCGTATGGACAGTTCCTCGGCGGTAGCCGCGCTTGGCGCACTGGCGCACGATCACCGCCTCGCGGTGTTCCGATTGCTGGTGCAGGCCGGGCCGGACGGGATTGCGGCCGGCGCGCTGGCTGAGCGCCTCGGGCTCCCGGCCTCGTCGTTGTCATTCCACCTGGCGCATCTGCACCGGGCCGGGCTGGCCAAGCAGCGCCGCCACGGCCGCTCGCTGATCTATTCTGCCGCCTATCCGGCTATGAACGCCCTCATGGGCTATCTCACCGAGAATTGCTGCGGGGGTGTCGCCTGCGATGCTGCCGCGGCCTGCGAACCATCCCTGAAATCTGAAAGGAAAACCGCATGAAGCGCCTTCACGTCCACGTCGGGGTCGATAACCTCGACCGATCGGTCCGCTTCTACTCGACCCTGTTCGGTGCCGAACCGAGCACGCTCAAGGCAGACTACGCCAAGTGGATGCTCGACGATCCCCGCGTGAATTTCGCGATTTCGCATGGGCATCACGCCGCCAAGGGCATCGAGCATCTGGGCATCCAGATAGACAACGAGGCGGAACTGGCCGACCTCCATGAACGCCTGGCCGCAGCAGACCGTCCGGTCTTCGATGAGGGTGCCACCTCGTGCTGCTACGCGCAGTCGACCAAATCGTGGATCACGGACCCGCAAGGCGTCGTTTGGGAGACCTTCCACACGACCGGGGAAGCGACCAGTTATGGCGGCGAAGCGCCGATCGCAGAGCTGCGCTCCGCGAGCGCATCCGCCTCTGCTTGCTGCACGCCCGCGGCCATCCAAACCTTAACGGCGCCATGCTGCGCGCCGGCCGCGGCGGAGTAGCGCGGGATGGCAATCGATATCGTCATTTATCACAATCCCGAGTGCGGCACGGCGCGCAACGTGCTTGGGCTGATCCGCAACGCCGGGATCGAGCCGCATGTCGTCGAGTATCTGAAGACCCCGCCGTCGCGCGCGCTGCTGGTCGAACTAATCGGCCGCGCCGGGATCACCCCGCGCGAACTGCTGCGCGAGAAAGGCACGCCTTATGCCGAGCTGGGGCTCGCCGACACGTCGCTCGCCGACGACGCGCTGGTGGACGCGATGATGGCACATCCGGTTCTCATCAACCGGCCGCTGGTCGTCTCGCCGCTCGGTGTGAAGCTCTGCCGCCCCTCGGAAGCCGTGCTCGGTCTGCTGCCCGCGCCACAACAGGGCGCGTTCTCGAAGGAGGATGGCGAGCGGGTTGTGGACGCCTCCGGCGCGCGCGCCGCCTGAACGCCAGGGAAATAACCATGTCCACCATCGTCCCCGTCGCCGGCCCTGTCCCGGCGCGCCTCGGCATATCCACATTCGAGCGGTATCTGACGCTATGGATTGCGCTCTGCATCATCGCCGGGATCGGGCTAGGGTCGTTGCTGCCAAACGTGTTCGCGCGCGTAGCCGCGGCCGAGGTCGCCCGCGTCAACCTGGTCGTCGCCGCGTTGATCTGGCTAATGATCATTCCGATGCTGCTCAAGATCGACTTCGGCGCGCTCGGGTCCGTCCGCCAACACTGGAAGGGGGTGGGCGTTACCCTGTTCATCAATTGGGCGGTCAAGCCGTTCTCGATGGCGGCGCTCGGCACGGTCTTCATCGGCTATCTGTTCGCGCCGCTGCTGCCGGCCGGGGAAGGACCGTCCTACATCGCCGGGCTGATCCTGCTCGCCGCCGCGCCCTGCACGGCGATGGTGTTCGTCTGGTCGAATCTTTGCGACGGCGAGCCGACCTACACCCTCAGCCAAGTCGCGCTGAACGACGTGCTGATGGTCTTCCTGTTCGCACCGCTGGTCGCGCTGCTGCTCGGCGTCGCCGCGATCACGGTGCCGTGGGATACGCTGCTGCTCTCCGTCGTCCTTTACATCGTCGTGCCGGTGACCGTCGCCCAAATGATCCGGCGCGGGGTGCTGTCGAGCGGGGGCAAGCCCGCGCTCGATCGGCTGCTCGCACGCCTCGGGCCGGTGTCGCTGGTCGCGCTGCTCGCGACGCTGGTGCTGCTGTTCGGATTCCAGGGCGAGCAAATCATCGCGCAACCGTTCGTGATCGGGCTCCTCGCTGTGCCGATCCTCATCCAGGTCTATCTGAACGCCGGGTTGGCCTACTGGCTGTCGCGCCGGTTCGGGGTCGCGTGGTGCGTCGCCGCGCCGGCTGCGCTGATCGGCGCGTCCAACTTTTTCGAGCTGGCGGTCGCCGCGGCTATCTCGCTGTTCGGGTTGAAGTCGGGCGCGGCGCTGGCGACGGTCGTCGGGGTGCTGGTCGAGGTGCCGGTGATGCTCTCGGTGGTGTCAATCGTGAAGCGGTCACGCGGCTGGTATGAGCAAGGCGCGCCCGCATGACGGGGTTGCGGAGCCGGCGGCTCGATCTCGCCGACATGCGCGAGCTTCACGATGCCCTTGCCACGCCAGACCTGCCTGTCGCTGATCTGGCGAAACCCGGACGCGTATTCTTCCGATTCTGAGATAACGCCGGCCTAGTTGGCTTTGCGGGACTTGAAAGGGGAAGGGGCCGATCGGCTGCCTCGTCAAGCTGCTCTGATCTCTACCAAAGCCGCGCAGTGACACTTCACCGCCGGGTAAAGTGTCACTGCGACTCAACTGCCGAACAAGCGAGATAGGGGATTCACAAAGGCGCCTTGGCGTGCTTGTTATGTTCCATGGAGCAGCTGGACCTTCTCGGCGTCTTTGAGAGCAGCAGCGGCGACGCCGCGCCGCTTGATCGGCCGGCGCTTGTCGAGCGGCTCACCGCCATCTCCGCCCGTCCGCGCTTCGCCTTCTTCGTGCTCGATCTGATCGCCAAGGCCAGCGGGGCGTCGGGAAGCGTCGGGCCCTATGTCGTGGAGGATGACCAGGCGCTGCCGGTGCGTGACTGGCTCTGCGACGCGATCATCGCCGTCTCTGGGCGCGAGCCAAAGCGTCTCGCGGTCGCCGCGCAGGTTCGCCGCGACCTCGACCGGCGCGCGGTCCTGCCGCGTGACCCCAGTGCGGCGCAGGCGATGATCGACACCGAAGTTCGGGGGAGGCTGCGACAGTCCGGCCGGTCTAACATCAGCCGCGCGGTGTCCGATCTCGTCCGTGCCGGCCTCGTCCGCCGCCATTATCAGGGCTATGCCGTCGACCATCACAACCGCGGCGCCCAGCGCCAGGCGGTCTATCAGGTCACCGACCTCGCGCGCCGCGCTCTCGCGGACGCCGCTTAGCGATTACACGCCGTTATGGCGCCACAACTTCGCCGGGCTCTCGCCGAAACGCGCGCGGAATGAGCGACTGAAATGGCTGCGATCGACAAAGCCCGACAAGCTCGTCGTTTCGAGCAGCTGGCGCGCACGCTCCAGCCTGAGCGCCATGACGAAATCCATCGGTGTGGTTCCCGTCGCGAGCTTGAAAGCCTTGGCGCACGAAAAGCGCTTCATACCGATCGGGTCGGCAAGCCGCGCGACACTATAGTATTTCGCGCGCGTTTGCGCTACGATCTTGGTCACACGCTGCGCCAGTTCTGAGTCGGTCAAGACTGATCTGCTTGGCCGACTGTCAAGATTAAGAACGGTGCTCGTCGTGCCCGAGCCGACGTCTTTCTGTCTGTGGAAAGATGCGCGATTTTACATAAGATATATTATCGGTCTAGTCGGTTGTAAGCGCTAAGTACAAATGGCACCAGCCCGCTAGACATAAATGGCACTCTGCGGTGCTATCGGTGGGTCGCCGGTGTCAATAGCCGTTCTCGGCAACGAGGACGCGCATTGTATGACGGTGCTGGCGATGAGTGCTGCTGAGATCACCCGCTTCGACACGCTGATGCGGCTCGACCGCGGCGAGATCCGGGTCGCGGACGCGATGGAGCTGCTCGGCCTTGCGAGGCGGCAGGTGTACCGGCTGCTGGGCCGACTTCGAGAGGACGGCGCTAGCGGCCTGGTGTCGCGCAAGCGAGGACGCCCGAGCAACCGGCGCTACAGCGACGCCTTCCGCGCCGAGGTGGTCACGCTGGTGCGCGAGCACTACGCCGACTTCGGACCGACGCTGGCGCGCGAGTACCTCGCCGAGCGCCACGGTATCGGGCTGTCGTGCGAGACCCTGCGGCGCATCATGCTGGAAGCCGGGCTGTGGCAGGACCGTGCGGCCAAGCGCCCTCGCCCGTACCAGCCGCGCTATCGGCGCGACTGCCGCGGCGAGCTCGTCCAGGTCGACGGCTCCAAGCACTGGTGGTTCGAGGGCCGCGGTCCGCAATGCACGCTCCTGGTCTTCATCGACGATGCCACCAGCGAGCTAATGCACCTCGGGATGGTCGAGAGCGAGAGCACCTTCTCGTACATGCGCGCGACGAGGACCTACCTCGAGCGGCACGGCAAGCCGGTGGCCTTCTACACCGACAAGCACAGCGCCTTCCGCAACAACACGGCCTCGGCGAAAGGCGACGGCATGACCCACCTTGGCCGCGCACTGGACCGGCTCGACATCGAGCTCATTTGCGCGAACTCGCCATAGGCAAAGGAATGCAACGCTGCAGGATCGCCTGGTCAAGGCGATGCGGCTACACCGCATCTCCACCGTCGACCAAGCCAACGCCTTCCTCCCCTCCTACATGGCAAAGCACAACCGTCGGTTCGCCAAGGCGCCGTTCGACCCGCGCGACCTTCACCGGCCGCTTGCCATCCACGAAGACCTGGAGGCGGAGCTGGTGTGGCGCGAGCAGCGCACCGTCACCGGCGCCCTTACGTTGCACTACAACAAGGCGATGTTCATCCTGGAGCCCTCGCCTGCGGCACAGGCGATCGCGCGCAAGAAGGTGGACGTGTGCGAGTACCCGGACGGTCGGCTCGAGATCCAGCACGAGGGCACGGCCCTACCCTATCGCATGTTCGACAAGATGCGCCGGGTGAACCAGGCTGCTGTGGTCGACAACAAGCACCTCGACGCTGCCTTGGCGCTCGCACACGCCATCCAGCAGGTGCAGCCGCATCACGCGAAGCGCAATAACAACGAACCAGCCCGCACCGCTCAGACGGCCGGCGTATTCAAGGGCCCCTCGCCCGTGCCCCCTGGGCCGAAGCTGGACCGCCGCAAACTGGGCGATCAGCGCCTGGAGCGAGGCCCTCGCCTCTCCAACGACGAACTCGTCGCGCGCGGCCTGGGCGAGTATGTCCGCCAGCACACAGAATGACCGGGAGCTGCGCCTGCCGGCGTCTTAAAAAACGATGGTATCTTGGGACAACCTGACAACGATCAGTCCGGGATCAGTGCCCAACCGCGTATTTGCAACGTCGCCATCGTCGTAAGCGCCGACACGTCGATTTCGACGGCCTTGTCGACCGTGGCTGGGGCGATCTCATTTCCGACCAAAGCTTGGCTACACACCCGAATGGATACGCCTGCTCGCTTCAGCGCCGCTGTGAGGGCAAAATTGGGGTTCCTGGCGGCACCGGTTTTCGTCGCATATGCCCTGTCTTCGACAATAATCGGCGTCGCCGGACCGTGGACGATCACGACCACGTCTCCCCGTGCTGGTCGCACGCCGTCCGCGCCAAGCAAATTGAGGAACCGTGCGACCTTCTCCAGCGAAGGATTGACCTTGTCGGGGGATGACGCCGCCTTCGTCACGCTGAACAGCACGCGATATCGCAGCGAGTGGTCTGGCCGCTCCATTGCGCCTTCGATCGGCGTGATCTTGCCATAACCGGCAATCACTAACTGTTGAGCGGTGACGCCCGCCGACACGGCACTACTCATGATGGCTAGGCATCCTGCAACCGCAATAGTGGGAAGCCGCATCTAGTTTTTCCTTCTGCAACCGAAATGATTATCCGACCCTCGCAAATACGGCTGCGCCGATGTTTTGCGGCCGCGCGACAGCCATCGCCCCGCGCGCTCGCGCCGGACGGGGAGCGGGCGGTGTCTCCTCCACTGCTAGATCGTCGGCACCGAACATCGCTTCGAGCGTACGCACGCAAAGCGCAGCCGCGTCATCGGCAAGCCGGTAGTGGACCTGCTTGGCTTCACGTCTCGTCTTCACCAGATCGGCGCGGCGCAGCTCGGCAAGCTGCTGGCTGAGGGCCGGTTGTGTCACGCCGGTAGCAGCCTCTATTTCCGCTACCTGACGCTCACCGCCGAGTAGATAGGACAGGATCATGAGGCGCTGAGGTTGAGCGAACACGCGCAGCTTCTCGACCGCCGTGTCCGCAATCGCGCGGGACTGATGGATCGCCGTCATCGATCGGCCTTCAACTGATGAAACCAGTCGGGACCGGCGCTGCCCGGTAAGGCAGGCGGAAGAAGGACGTCATCACCCGGCTGCCAGTCGGCCGGCGTATAGGCTTGTCCATCGGCCGTTCGCTGCAATGCTCTCACCGTGCGGAGCATCTCGTCGACCGATCGCCCGACGTTCATGGGATACCAGTTGAGCGCACGAATGATGCCCTCGGGATCGATGAAATAGGTCGCGCGGACGGCTGAGGCGTCACCAGCCTCCTCATCGAGCATGCCATAGGCGTAACCCACCGCCATCGACGGATCTTCCACGACCGGGAACGGCACCTCTACGCCGAAGACATCCTTGATCGCGCGCAACCAGGCGACATGCGAATACAGGCTGTCGACCGACAACCCGAGCAAGACGCAGTCCAGCTCTTCGAATTGCGGTGCGGCCTTCGCCAAAGCCACGAACTCGCTGGTGCAGACCGGCGTAAAATCGGCCGGATGCGAGAAGAATACGATCCAGCGACCACGATACTGATCGAGCGTCATTTCGCCCTGCGTCGTGCGGGCCGTAAAATTCGGGGCCGCGTCCCCAATACGCAACGAGCGCGGTGCGTCTGCATCCATCGTTTCCATGTCTTCCAGATGGCACGGGGCGCCCGTTGACGCAAGTAAGTTACATGACTACATAAACCGTGAAACCGATAAACGGAGGCGATCATGGAATCGGCTTTGAACGAGGCAATTGCGCAGATTGAACGTGCGAAGGCGGCGGAAGCGCCGGTTGTTCACTCGTTCTTCGATGAGCCGACCAACACCGCGACCTACGTCGTCTGGGATCCTGCCACGCGGAAAGCAGCGGTTGTCGACAGTGTCCTGAATTTCGACGCTGCGGCCGGTCGGACCAAGACGGCGTCGGCGGACGCGGTAATCGCTTATGTGCGGGAGCACGGCCTTTCGGTCGACTGGCTGCTCGAGACCCACGCCCATGCCGATCACCTTTCTGCGGCGCCCTACCTGCAAAAGGCGCTGAGCGGTCAGCTCGCGATCGGCCGCGAGATCATCCGCGTGCAGAACGTCTTCGGCAAGATTTTCAACGCCGGCACCGACTTCGAGCGCGACGGCTCCGAGTTCGACCGCCTGTTCGACGATGGCGACCGTTTTGCGATCGGCAACATCGAGGCCATCGCGCTGCATGTGCCGGGGCACACCCCCGCCGATATGGCCTATATCATTGGCGACGCGGTCTTCACCGGCGATACCCTTTTCATGCCGGATTACGGCACCGCACGCGCGGATTTCCCTGGTGGTGATGCGCGCCAGCTATTCCGCTCGATCCGCCGACTGATGCAGTTGCCCGACGAGACGCGGCTGTTCCTGTGCCACGACTACAAGGCAGCGGGGCGCGACCAGTATGTCTGGGAGACGACCGTGGGCGCGCAGCGCGTCGGCAACGTCCATGTCCATGAAGGGGTGGACGAAGACGACTTCGTCGCGATGCGCACCAGTCGCGATGCCACCTTGTCGATGCCCAAGCTCATCCTGCCATCGGTGCAGGTGAACATGCGCGGCGGCCATCTGCCGGAGCCGGAAGCCAACGGCACCCGCTACCTCAAGATCCCATTGGATGCGCTGTGATGCCCGGATTTTCCAAAGCCATGCCGCTTCCCGGCTTCATCGGTGGCCTGATGATCGGTGTCGCTGCGGCGATCATGTTGCTGGGCAACGGCCGCATCGCCGGGGTCAGCGGCATGTTCGCGCATTTCCTCGGCCTGTCCGAAGGGGGGGCGCCCTGGATGATGGCACTCCTGTTCACAGTGGGGCTGCCCCTGGGCGCAGCGCTTGCTGCGGCCAATCTGAGTGTGGAAGCCCGCTTCCCGACATCCCTTGGGCTGATCGTCGTCGCCGGGCTGATCGTCGGGATCGGTACGCGGCTCGGCGCGGGATGCACCAGCGGTCACGGCGTCTGCGGCCTGTCGCGCCTGTCGCCGCGGTCCATCGTCGCGACCGGTACGTTCATGGCGACCGGTATCGCCATCGTGACCCTCATGCGCCTGGCGGGGGTGACGCTGTGATGCGCCAAGGCATCCTCTCGCTCGTGAGCGGCACGCTGTTCGGCGCCGGCCTCGCCGTTTCAGGCATGATCGATCCTGCGCGGGTGCGGGCGTTTCTCGACGTCGCCGGTGCCTGGGACCCGACCCTAGCTTTCGTCATGGCCGGGGCAATCCTGCCGATGGCGATAGCCTGGCTCGTCGTGCGCCGGCGCTCCACGCCAATCATAGCCGAGCAATTCCATACGCCCGCCACGTTGCCGATCGACGCGCGTCTGATCGGCGGTGCCGCCCTGTTCGGCATAGGCTGGGGCCTTGTCGGCCTCTGTCCAGGCCCTGCCATCGCCGCGCTGGCAATCCAGCCTGCACCCGCGCTGCTCTTCATCGCCGCGATGGCGCTGGGCGCAGCCATCCACCGCTTCGCACTTACCCCACGCCGTTCGGCGTGACCGGACAGGAGACGTCACATGGCCTTCAAGAAGATCACACCGTCCTTCTCGGCTGCTCCCCAGCTCACCCGGGATGACGTCGCTGCTGCCGCGCAGGCGGGATACCGCTCGATCATTTCGAGCCGGCCCGACGGCGAGGAGCCGGGGCAGCCAAGCGCGCGGGACATGGCCCGGATGGCCGAAGAACATGGTCTTGCGTTCGCCCATGTCCCGATCGTGCCGGGCAAGGCGACCGATGCAGATGCCGATCGGATGAAGGAAGCGCTGACCGCGCTGCCGGGACCGACGCTCGGCTTTTGCCGAAGTGGTACGCGGGCGGCCACCCTTTGGGCACTGGCGGAGGCGGACCAAAGCGATCCTGCAACGATCATCGGTCAGGCCAAGACAGCCGGATACGACCTCGCCGATCTGAAGCCGGCGCTTGCCCGCCGGTCTAAGAGGACCAGCAAATGACCTACGACGTCGTCATCATCGGAGGTGGGGCTGCTGGCATCTCAACGGCCGCCAGCATCCTGAAGCGCAACGCCAAGGTATCGATCGCTGTCGTCGATCCCGCCCGGGATCACTATTACCAGCCCGGTTGGACGCTGGTAGGCGCTGGCGTTTTCACCCCCGAACAGACCCGCAAGGCGGAAGCAGACGTGATGCCGAAGGGCGTCGAATGGATACGGCTGCCTGCGATTACCATCGACCCCGATCGCCAGGCGATCACCCTGGGAGACGGGGATACGATTGCTTACCGTGTTCTGATCGTCGCCCCCGGCCTGCGTTTGGCGTGGGAGAAGATCGCGGGGCTTCCCGAGGCGTTGGGCCGCAACGGCGTCACGTCCAATTACCGCTACGATCTGGCACCCTACACTTACCAGCTTGTCCAGGAATTGCAGCGGGGGCGCGCGCTGTTCTCGCAACCGCCGATGCCGATCAAGTGCGCCGGGGCGCCTCAAAAGGCGATGTACCTGTCCTGCGACATCTGGCGCGAGAGCGGTGTTCTTCCCGCGATCGACGTCGAGTTTCACAACGCCGGCGCGGCACTGTTCGGCGTGGCGACCTACGTCCCGGCGTTGATGGAATATGTCGAGAAGTATGGGATCGACCTCAAGCTCGAGTCCAATTTTGTTGCGGTCGACGGCGACCGGCGTGTCGCCACGTTCGAGCGCAAGCGGGATGGCGTGAGCGAGCGGATCGAGCGCGAGTTCGACATGCTCCACGTCGTGCCGCCTCAGGTTTCGCATGACGTCGTTGCCAAAAGTCCGCTCGCGGCGGCAAACGGCTTCGTCGAGGTCGATGAGGCGACGCTGCGCCACAAGCGGTACGACAATGTCTTTAGCCTGGGCGATGCCGCTGGCACCAGCAATGCGAAGACGGCTGCGGCAGCCCGCAAGCAGGCCCCGGTAGTAGCGGTCAACGCGCTCGCCGCGCTCGATGGCAGGCCCCCTGTTGTCGACTATGACGGCTATGGATCGTGCCCGCTCACCGTCGAGCGTGGTAAAATCGTGCTGGCCGAGTTCGGTTATAGCGGAAAGCTGCTCCCGAGCTTCCCGTCGTGGCTGTTGAACGGCACGCGCCCGACGCGCGCTGCCTGGTTCCTGAAGGAGCGGGTGCTGCCCCCGATTTATTGGCAGGGCATGCTGAAAGGCCATGAGTGGATGGCGGCGCCGCATGAGATCGGCAAGGCGGCATGACCCTCGAACCGATCCAGTATCTGTTGGGCGCGCTGTCCGGCGGCCTGGTGGGCTTCACCCTCGGGCTTGTCGGCGGGGGCGGATCGATACTCGCCGTCCCGCTCATGGTCTATCTCGTGCGCGTGCCGAACGCGCACCTTGCCATCGGCACGAGCGCGTTCGCGGTTGCCGCCAATGCTGCGACCGGGCTGATCGGTCATGCCAAGGCGCATACCGTCAAATGGCGCTGTGGCGGCATGTATGCGACCGCCGGCATTATCGGTGCCTTGTTCGGCTCCACCGCGGGCAAGGCCATGGATGGCGGCAAGCTGCTCTTCCTGTTCGCCATGGTCATGGTTGTCGTCGGCGTCCTGATGCTGCGCGGGCGCGGTGACACGGGCAACCCGGGGGCGGAGTGCAATCGGGAGAAGGCGCCGAAGGTGCTGGGCTACGGCCTCGGCACCGGTCTGTTCTCGGGCTTCTTCGGCATCGGCGGAGGCTTTCTAATCGTCCCTGGCCTGATCGGGTCGACGGGCATGCCGATCCTGAATGCTGTCGGCACGTCATTGATCGCCGTCACCGCGTTCGGGCTGACGACGGCCGCCAACTACGCGTTTTCCAGTCTGGTGGACTGGCCGCTTGCTTTCGTGTTCATCGGCGGTGGAGTTGTCGGCGGTCTGATCGGCACGCGCATTGCGAAGCGCCTCGGTACGGGCGGCACGCTCACCACGGTCTTTGCCGTCCTGATCTTCGTGGTGGCGGCCTACATGCTCTGGAAAAGCGCGGCCGCGTTTCTCTAATGGAGGGTGCGATTACCATCGGGCCGCTGATGCTGGCCGTCGATCGCGGGCTTGCCGTGCTGTGCATCGTCGTGTTCCTTGGCCTCACGACACTGGCCGGTCGGTTCCGCTTCCCTCGCGTGTCGACGGTCTCCACCAGCGCCATCGTCGCTGGACTGGTTACTGCCCGGATCGGTTACGTTGCAGCGCATTGGTCGAGCTACGCCGGCGCTCCGCTGTCCATCCTTGCCGTGTGGCAGGGCGGCTTTTCCCCCGTTGAAGGGCTTCTCGGCGCTGCGGCGATGCTGGCGATCCGGCTTGGTCGCTCAAGCGCGCTGGCGGCAGGCTGGGGAGCGTTGGCTGTTGCGGGTGGCCTCTGGTTCTCGCTTCAGGCGCTGATCCCTCCCGTAACCTACGGCCCGTTCCCCTATCATCTCAACCTGACAACTCCGTCCGGCGCGCCGCTTCCACTCGATCGCTTCCGTGGCCGGCCGTTCGTGGTCAACCTGTGGGCGACATGGTGTGGCCCGTGTCGGCGTGAGCTGCCGATGCTCGATGCGGTTGCATCGCGCCCTGGCGAGGTCCCGATCCTTCTTGCCAATCAGGGGGAGGCGCAAACGATCGTCAGCGGGTTTCTTGGTCATGAAGGCATCCGTGCGCGGCATATCGCGCTCGACCCCGATCGTGGGCTTTCTCAAGCCTTGAAGGTGGCGGGTTATCCCGCAACGGCCTTCGTCGCAGGCGACGGCACGATCGTGCAGCTCCAGCTCGGCGAGCTGTCACGCGCTGCCCTCGCCGATGGAATCGAATTAGCAAGGAAACACCGATGAACCGTCGCAACCTGTTGTCGTGGGGCCTCCTGGCTGCGCTTGCCTTCGCCGCACCGATCACGCCTCTTATGGCCCAGCAGCCCGATCTGTCGCGCAAGGCCGTCGTCGACGATCCCGTTGCCCCTAAGCGCTCCAGCAAGACCTATGATGTCACGGTAGTCGAGTTCTTCGACTATAATTGTCCCTATTGCCGTCGCATGGAGCCGGTGCTGAACGCCCTGCTTCGCTCCGACCCCAAGGTACGGGTCGTGTACCGGGATTGGCCGATCTTCGGACCTGCCTCGCGTGAGGCGTCACGCGCGGCCGTCGCGAGCCAATGGCAGGGCAGGCATGCCGCCTTTCACGAGGCCCTGATGACCTCGCCGGCGCGGCTCGACAGCGCGGGCGTCAAAGCAGCTGCTGCCAAAGCCAGGGTCGACTGGCCCCATCTGCAACGCGATGTGAAGACGCGTGGCGCCGAAATCGACGCGCTGCTCACGCGCACCGATAGCATCGCCCAAGCGTTCGGGTTCAATGGAACGCCGGCGTTGATCGTCGGCTCCCAGGTCGTCGCCGGTGCTGTCGATCTCCCGACGCTGCGTCGTCTCGTCGCGGAAGCGCGCAAAAAACCTACGGTGCGCTGACCATGCCCGGGCCGCTCAATCGGAGACAGCTTGCCGGCTTGGGCGTGGTGGTCGTGGGTGGTTGGGCAGTTGGGCAGGTTCTGCGGCGTACCGCCCCGATCGGGCGCGACGTCGGGCCGACCGCTGACCTGATTCTGGCCGGTAACGGCTCACTCGAGGACGGACCTGCCGATGCTACGCTTCGGCTTGCAGTGTTCACCGACTATCGTTGTCCGGCCTGTCGTCATGGGTTTCCCGCCCTGGAGGAGGCTGTGCAACGTGACGGCAAGGTGCGGGTCATCTACAAGGACTGGCCGATCTTCGGTCCGCCATCCGAACGCGCCGCAAGCGTGGCGCTCGCGTGCGCCGAACAGGGAGTTTACCCGGTCGTACACCGTGCGTTGATGACGGACAGCCGCACGATCGACGACGAGATGCTTCGGGATGTGGTCACGCGCGCCGGCGGCGACTGGCTGCGCGCGACGGCCTGGCTTGCCGCCCATGCCGACGCCGTCGCGGCACGCCTGCGGGCGAACGGACGGGAAGCCTATTCGATCGGGCTAGCCGGCACCCCGGGTTATCTTGCCGGTCGCATATTGGTGATGGGTGCAATCGACACCAACAATTTCGAACGGCTGTTCGCGCGTGCGCGGGAAGAAAAATGAAGATGCGAGAGGATACGAAACATGATCGAGTATAATCACAAGGGCATGACGGTCGCGTCGCTTCATGACGAGCGCACCGGAAGCTTCCAGTATGTCGTGATCGACGAAGCCACGAAGGCCGCGGCGATCATCGATCCGGTCCTCGACTTCGATCCCCGTGCCGGTGCGACCGCAACCGACAATGCCGATATGATCCTCGAATATGTCCGGGCCAAGGGACTTACTGTGGAATGGGTGCTCGATACCCATCCCCATGCCGATCACTTCTCGGCCGCGCCGTACCTCGCGGAAAAGACAGGGGGCAAAACCGCGATTGGCGCCAAGGTCGTGGAGGTGCAGAAGCTCTGGCAGGACATTTACTGCCTGGCCAACCTGCCCGTTGATGGCAGCCAGTGGGATCACCTGTTCGCCGATGGCGAGCATTTTAAGATCGGCTCGCTCGACGCGCACGTCATGCTTTCGCCCGGCCACACGCTCGCCTCGATCACCTATGTCGTGGGTGACGCGGCGTTTGTTCACGATACGCTGATGATGCCGGACAGTGGCACGAGCCGGGCGGATTTCCCCGGCGGTGATGCGCATGCACTCTGGCGTTCGATCCGCGCGATCCTCGACCTCTCGCCTGAAACCTCGACCTATGTCGGGCATGACTATGGCAAGGACGGTCGCGAGGTAATCGGCCGCTCGACGGTCGCCGACCAGCGGCGTGACAACATCCATGTGCGCGATGGCATCGACGAGGCGGAGTTCGTGGCGACCCGCGAGAAGCGTGACGCTTCGCTCCCGCTGCCGGACCTAATGCTCGCTGCGCTTCAGGTGAACATTCGCGGCGGTCGACTGCCCGATGCGGAGGCTTGCGGAACGGCGTTCCTCAAGGTGCCGCTGAACCGCTTCGGCCCGATCAAGTAGGCTGGTTCACTGAGCAAGCGCGTTCTTGGGCAGGGAATTATCGGAACCTCTTTCCCGATTGGGATGGTCAGTTGGCAGACGGCGGCCCGATCAGCGCGCGGGCGATCTGTCAGGAGGCCATTTTGCCGAAATCTGTTCCCAATTGCCCTTTCCCGAAATTGCTCATCGAACATGGGGTTTTGGGGAAAGGTTGAGCGCCTGACAGCCGGTCTGACCGAGCCCGCTGCTGGCGCAGCGGGTCCGGGGTCAAGAACCGCTACGTCACCGCCTCAGCGGAGGCAGCGCTGCGCTGCTTGGGGGGCTCCACGCTGCCCCCGCTGCCACTAGGCGGTGTCATTTCTATCTGGCGGAGAATGTGTCTTTTCTAACTGGCGGCAACATCGGTGGCGATGCGATTGCTCTTCAGTAATAGCGCTTTCCCGCCTTGCCCCCCGCCAAGTCTTGGTCTGCAAGCGCCGGATACCTTATGATCAGGCAGTCCGGCTAACCATCGCCGCGGCACCGGTCGGCTAGGTCGAGGGCGCTGCCATCAGTGCTCGCACGCTCCGGTCGAGCTCATCGGTACGGGCGCGCGCCAGCGCCTTGACCTGCACGGGGGCGATAATTGTCGCAGCAACCGTTAGCGGTTTCCCTCTTAGGGCGTATTTTTCGCAGCCAATAGATCGGAGCGCCCCGCTGAAGATGGAGAGGTTGTCGCTTGCAGCGTGCATTGCTCTTCGCACAAGTGCGGGTAAGTGTGGTTTATGCGGCCGCTGCTCTACTGTGTCGCGCTCTTGGCAACGGCTCTGGCCGGCGTGTTCGCCGCGCCAGGCATTGCGCATGTGCTAAGTAGCCCGGCGGCCTATACACATGTTGCGAATGCCACTTCCGTCGGCTCTGAATGCGACGACGGACTAAGTCGCGATCGACCCATTTCCCAGCACCGCGGGTTTCATCACCACTGCCAACCTGGCTTGTCGACGCCACGGACCGTAATAGCCAACACGTTACCGGTACGCGCTATTCCCCCCTCACCTACTGTCGGGCCCGCATTACCTTCACGGTCGATGCCGCCCCCTCACAAGCCTCCTTTGGTCGGATAAGCCGCTACGCAATCCCGGCCCGCGCGCAATGTCGCGCGCTGCGATGGTACTCGCAGACAGCTTGGAGAGCGATCGCGGGTTAAAGGCTGCCAACGGCTAGAGCAGCTCGTTTGTATGGCGGGCCAGCAGATGTCGGATCGGCGGCGATTCCACTCATACAATTCTGGGAGAACGCGATGATAAAATCGCTTGTCGTGGGTGTCATGGCGGGTCTTGCTGTCGGGTACCTGATGCACAGTTCACAGGGAATGTTCGGGGACGGCTTGCTGATAACCCCTGTTACCGCGCTTGACGTGAATCTGTACTGGTCGTGGACGGCTTTTCTCGTGGTGACGTTGATCGGCTGGCTCATTGATCGCGCGATCAAGACATGATCGGCAAAATAACGATTTAGACTGCCTTGCGCGCGCGGGAGACGGGTCGAGTGAGCCTGTCGAGCATGCTAACCGCGTCAGGCATCGAGATCGAGTAAGGCGCTGCCCGTTCGGGCCGTCTGCGTCCGGTTCGATCGTCGGGTCGACCTCTCTGGGAGGGGACGTTGGCTGATGATGCTGAGACGGTCTGGACGCAAGTGGCGGCCGAGCTTCGACCGACGCGGGATCGGAACGATTGGGCCGGCTCCAAGTTACGCAAGATGCTCACGGCTACGAGAGAAGTCCCGCGATGGCAGGTAAAGAGAACGATGACGCGAATGGGCCGGTCGCCGGGTCGGGTGGGCATTACGGCTATCACGGCCACCATCATCACGGCGGTGGAGCGACTATTGGATCGCACGACGTGGTGGACCCGGTCTGCGGAAAGTCCATCGATCCGCACATGACGAGGGAATACAGTGACTACAAAGGCAAGCGGCTTCACTTCTGTTCGTCGGAATGCCGGTCCCGCTTCGATCAGGCGCCAGACCGATATCTGTAAGTCCCGCAAGGCTTAACGCTATGTGAGACACGGCGGATTGCTGCGGACCCGAACCAGCGGCCGACGCGTTTCATGCTGTATCGCGACAAACATAGGAGAGCGAACATGCCTGAAGAGAAGCCCGGCTCGCATCACGACCATCCGGGACACACCCCGGGCGATCTTGACGACCATGGCCACCGCGACGCCAGCGGAAACCGAGAGGTTCCCGGCGAGCACCACGATCATCCTGGGCACAAGCCCGGCGATCTCGACGAGCACGGTCACCGCGACAAAGACGTACTCGGACAACACCACGATCATCCGGGCCACACGCCAGGCGATGTCGATGAGCATGGTCACCGCGATACCGGTGGCTCCGGATCAATCTGAAGCTGCAACCGTGTCGGGAGGGGCGGAATTCCGCTTCTCCCGAGTACGACTACCCACACACTGAACGTCGCATTCTTGCAGCATCGGGCAGATCACCGCACCCTGACATCAAAACCGGCGTTACGATCTGAGCCAGGCAAGCAACTCCGGGCCTAATAGCTGCGCGTTGAGTTCGTCGTCAGACAATTCGACGAACCCGTCCAGGTCGCGCACGATCACGACACCTGTGTTCCGAAATCGTTCAGCGATATGCCGCAGCAACCCGAAATCGACATCATGCTCGCAAGCGCCCATGAACAGGAAATACACCTGGTCGCCGCGGGCTTCTGATTCTTCCAGCACGCTAATCGTGCGAGCGTAATCGGAGCGGTCGTTCTCGCCGTCTGTCACGAAGATTACAATCGACCGCTTTTGCGCCCTGTACTCTGGTTCTTGGGGGCGCCCGAAAAAACGACTTAGAAAGCCGCCCGCGGCTGGTTCGCTGGGAAGCCAGCCGAAGTGCTGAAGGTTGCGTTCCAATACGTGACTGTATGTCGTACCGCCATTCCAGCCTGGCACGCGTTCGATGACGCGTCGGACTATATAATCATCGCAATCCTCCGGCGTGACGACGCCCACGTGATGGACGTGCGCCTTGCCATCGCTGAAAGTGAATACGTCCATCTGCCCGTCCGGATCGAGCACCATGCCGTAGGGCACGAGACGGGCGATGAGACGGCTCGTCGTGCCCTCTTCATGCTCGTGTTCGAACGAACCAGACACGTCCATGTCGAAGATCAGCTCGGCTTTGATGTTCGGCGGGATGCCGGCTTTGTCGAGCGACAAGCGCAGCGACTGCGCCGACTTTTCCAGGTTGAGTTGCAGGGCCATGCCAATTGTCCTCAGATCTTGAGATGCTGTAAGATGCCGGCGAGCCGATACTTCAACTCGCCGACTTCGGTCGGGGTCGCCACATGGGTCGCGCTTGTTGTCGCGGCCAGCGCGGCCACGCTGAGGATCAGCCCGGGCACGGCGACGAGGGCGACATCCTGGATGGCAGCGATCAAACCGAGCGGGCGCTCGATGTGGACCTCGCGGAGCGCTTTGCTCTCGCGGAGCTGCGCGAGAGTTTGCGTCAACCCCATGCTCCGCTCGTCGAAACGATCGGCAAAACTCGGCTTCTCGGCACGCAACTGCGTCGACAGGAAAGCCGCAGCATAGGCGGCGGCCTCGACTGCATCGCCCAGATCGTCGATCCGGCGCGATTGGCGCTCAAGCGACTCTTTCAGCACCAGCAGCCGTTCCAGCGACCCGGCCATCAACTCCACAAGTTGGTCGACCTCACGCCGCGCCGCCTCGAATTCCTCGCCAGAGTCGATCCGAGCATTTGATCGACCGAGGAATTGACCCAGGATGCTCTGCGTGGGGGCGATGCGGCCGATTCCCTCAAGATCAATCGATGCGAGGATGCTGGTCATGCGGTCGAGATACGCGGCAACCTTGGTCAGGATCTCCGCCTGTCCGAGTTCCAGCGTTTGTGACACGAGGCTGCCGTAGCTTTGCTGGAGGTCATGTCCCCACAGCACGATGTCGCGGTCGCGAGCGCCGTCGATCGCAAAATTCCTTACCAAGCGCGCAGCTGCAGCTTGAGCCGCGGAAGACGCGCCAGGCACAGATCGTGCGATGTCTTCCGGGCGTACGTCGATCCTTTTGCGCTCTACGCCTGGAATGGCGGTGGGTGCCGTTACAGTGTCCGGGGCACCTCCGATCGGCAAAATCACCGTGTTACGGTCGGCTGCCGCCGCGGCCCGTCGCGGGGGCATGCTCATCAGGGTCGGCTGGGCGGCGTTCGCGGGACACGACGTGCGCGAACCGCTCGCCGGCCTGGTTGGCTTTTTGTCGACTGACCCGATGATCGTAGGACGCAATTTCACCGGATCGTCATCGTCTTCGGTTGCCACCGGCCCCTCACGAAAAGAATGCGAGAACGTCGTTGAAAGTGCCGTTGAAGCCGCGGCCGACCGCGGAATATTCCCAGCCCTTGTCGCTCAGCAAGACGCTGCCAAGCTGCACGACATTGAACTCCTTGAACTCCGACGAGAGTTGGTAGGCGCCCAGCTCGCGGCCAGCCTGATCCGACAGCGTGATGGTGCAGACGTCGATGTCTCCAAACGCCGGCTCGTCCTCTGACTCCTGGCCAGTGTCATGGCCTCCGCCGTGCTCAGCTTCGTGGACCGTGACGAAGATCGGGATCTCGTTGACGCCCTGGGGCAGCTTGGTCCCGTCAATGACGATGGACTCCGAGTTGTTCTGCACCCGCATATCGCCGCTGTGGACCAATCCACCGCTTGGGGTCTGAAACGACCCGTCCGTGTTGGTCGAAAGTGCACCGCCCTGCGGGTTCATCCGCTTTGTATTGTACGTCGACAAGACGCTAGCCAGTTCCTTCACCTTGGCCCCATCGCCCGCATTGCGCGCTTCCAGCGCGTGGATATCGACGTCGTCCGCATGGTCGGCGTCGCACTGCCACGCCACGTGGACGGTGAAGATCGCACCCTTGTTGAGCGAAAGCTGCAATCGGGGCGCCTGCGTGCCCGGCTTCTCGAGCGTCAAAGTCAGCATAGCAGGAAGGTCTTTCGATGAAGATCAGGTGGACGAAAGCGCGACGAGGTCCTGCCGGGCGGTGAGAAACTTTTGTCGGGCCAGCTCGAAATTCTCGCTGGTCGTTCGTTTGGCCGCCGCAACCAGCTCGTGGATCTCCTTGGTGGAGGCTATGATCCGTTCGATCTGTTGAGCTTGCGCGACACGGTTTTCGCCAGGCGCGAGCGCTGCCGTTACCGCGACATCCTTCAAGGCCCGCCCACGCAGTTCGGTCAGTTGTCGGTCCAGTTTCGCCTGCCGCCCCGCCATCTGCTGCACGCTCTTCACCGCGAAGGCACCGTGGATCGACAGCAACGTCATCTTGATTGACGCGAACCGCGATGCAACCGTCGTCGCGGTTTCCTGGAGCGTGGCGATGCCCGCTTGTTCGATCTGCTGGATGACCATTTGGTCTGCGGGCAAGCGCGTGTAGGTTCCCTCGAGCGCCAAGGCTCTGCTTTCGAGAAGACCGAATTTGTTCTTCAGCTCCAGCATCCTGCTCTGCGCGACCGGATCGGATGGGTTGAGCGCAGCCTCTTCCTCCTCCACCTTCTTGCGCGCCTTATCGAGTAGCGCGCGAGCCAAACCCGCCGCGATCGTGAACTCGTCAAAATGCACCCTGTAGCTGTTTTTCAGGCCATCGAGCGCCTGCAACTCGCCAAACAGCTTCTGCATCTCGGTCGAAAGCTCGCCCTCGAGCTTGGTCATCTGATCCGCGAGTGTCTTCGTACGTCCGGTAATGAGCGCGCCGATCGCCGCCAGAAGCTCCTCTGCGAGCTGCTCTGGTCGTTTCCCTCGAAGCCTCGCGAGCAATGAGCCAATGATGCCGGGCTTTTCCCCGTTCTGAACCTTCTCCAGAATTTCTGGCAGGTTGGCGTCCTCGACCCCCTTTTCCAAGCGACCGAACAAGGCGAAGACCTGTGCGGCTGTATTCCGGTCCAGACGGGCAAGAAACCCGTCCAGCGTCCGCTGCAGCGCCTGCTCGGCATCCAGACCAATCTTCACGATCTCGCTCGAGCGCATGGTCGCAAAGTCGAGGTTCGCAAGGCCTTCCACTGCCGTCGCCGTCTGCGCAGGCGTCAGAACGATAGCACCGGTATCGATCGGCAGCACCGAAGTGGCGGCACGCGCTACAGCGGTGTCAAGCGGGGGCGTCGAACCGATTATCGTCGGCTTCATAGATAGTCCTTCCGATGCCGAGCGTAGCGACAAGAGACCCCTCCCGCAAACGCGCTCTGGCCGCTGTCGATGCGAATGATTGCCGTCCAGCAAGCCGAGGCAGCAAAGCGTCGGCTTCGTCAGCCCGGCGCTTGCTTGTCCAACGTCCAGGCTGGCCGAAGCCCACGTGGTGCGCGGCCGTCACCCGGAGTCAGCGGCGTCCGTCGCCACCTGCGCCCGACGCCCGGTCCGCTCGACAAACACTCAGCGTGTCGCGCGCTTGCAAATCCGCTCGGTCAGTCCCGCCTGCTGCAACCTCAGTTCGCCATCGGCAAAGGTCGCCGTAGCGCCCTCGGCGACATATTGCAGCCCTTGAGTAGGCGCGGTCAGGATCAGCGGTCCGCCATTGTCCCGCTCGCGCACCTCAAGCATGTTGCCCTGATCCTTAAAATCCACCAGCAAGGTGGTCCCGTCCCGGCACATGAATGCGTGCCGACCCTTGACCCGCGAACCATCGTCCTGGTCCGCTGAGTGAATTTCCTGCTCGGTCGGTGGCCGACGCGGCTGCTCTTGCGAACAGGCACCGAGCCCCACTGCTCCCGCAGCGATCCTCAAAAGCATCGGTGCAACGCGCGATCGTCGGCCAACCGTCACTACAAATCCTCCCCTTCGTCACAATAGTTATTCACCCATCGTTTTGATGGAAGACACGACGCGAGCCGGCGGTGCTAGAGCGTCGAACTCGATCAGATGTGCATGCCTTGCCCCTGCAGCACCAAGGCCGCCTCCTTGAGCGACTCGGACAGGGTTGGGTGAGGATGAACGACCAGTGTGACATCCTCCGAAGATCCTCCAAAATCCATCGCGAGGACGGCCTCGGAAATCATCGTGCCAGCATCCGGGCCGATGATATGGACGCCCAGAATAGCATCCGTACCCGCATCAGCGAGTATTTTGACCATCCCGCGCGTATCGCCGTTGCACCGCGCCCGGCTGTTGGCTGTAAAGGGAAACACGCCACGCTTGTACGCAACGCCGGCCGCGGTCAATTCTTCTTCGTTCCGGCCAATGGTCGCCACCTCGGGCGAAGTGTAGATGACGCTCGGCACGCGCGCATAATCGACATCGACGACCCGCCCGGCCAAGCCCTCGGCGCACATGACGCCATCAAGCGTCGATTTGTGGGCGAGCATCGGACCGGCGATTACGTCGCCGACAGCATAAACGCCCGCCACCCTACTCTCGAAAGTCCTGCCGACCGGCACTCTGCCCTTCTCGTCCAGTTCGAGACCGATCGTTTCAAGACCAAGCGAGGCGGTGAACGGTTTGCGGCCCACGGCGACCAGCACCACGTCGGCGTCCAGGGATGTGGGATCACCGCCAGATGAGGGTTCGGTCGTAAGGCGCACGCCTTCGTCGCTGGCATCTGCGCGCACGACGCGAGTCTGCAGCCGGAAGTCCATGCCTTGCTGTGCGAGCAGTCGGTGCAGTTGCGTAGCGATCTCGCTGTCCATTCCGGGAACGATGCGGTCAAGATATTCGACGACCGTGACCTGGGAGCCGAGCCGTTGCCAGACCGAGCCCAACTCCAGCCCGATATATCCTCCACCGATCACCGCGAGCCTTCGCGGCACGTCAGGAAGCGCAAGCGCGCCGGTCGATGATACAATCCGCCGCTCGTCGATGGTGACGCCGGGAAGCGTCGCCACCTCCGACCCGGTGGCGATTATGATTGCCTTGCGCGCCTCGATTACCCGATCGGGCTCATCGTGGGTATCGATCCGGAGGCGGTTGGCGGTCTCGAAGCGCGCCGTGCCCCGGATCCAGTCGATCCTGTTTTTCCGGAACAGAAACGCGACGCCCTTGGTCAGGTCAGCAACCACCTTGTCCTTGCGCCCCAACATCTGGGAGAGGTCAAAATCGACCGCACCCGCGATGATGCCATGTTGCGCCAAACCTTCCCGCGCTTCGACCAGAAGTTCGGACGAATGCAGCAATGCCTTCGAGGGAATGCACCCGACATTGAGGCACGTGCCGCCGAGCGTCTCGCGCCGCTCGACGCACGCGACCGTCATGCCAAGCTGGGCGGCGCGGATCGCGGCGGGGTAGCCGCCGGTTCCGCCGCCGATAACGATGACATCATAATTAATGGTCATTCCCACTCCTACAGACAGGTCTCGATGACGGACGCTCGAACCTGGACAGGTATAACCGATCGCCTGCATATTGGTGGCATAGTGCTCGACCGGCGCCCGTCGCGGCGGGTCGATACTAGCTGTCGCTGGAGAGGTGAGATTCTGCTCTACAAACCACGATAGGTTCGTTATCAGCCTTTTAATCGGGCCATTCTGGTCGATGAAGGGAGCGGATGACGATCGGAGCATGCCTGGATCGGTGGCGGTGGCGAGCATTGGTCGCGCTGACCGTGCTGGCGGCGCTGCTCCTTCCGGCGATGTCCGAAGCGGCTTGCCTTCAAGCTGATCTGGCCCCGGCTCGAGTGGCCGCTGCTTCCATCGTCGGCGCGAACCAGGTTTCCGAGGCACTTCGCAACGTGCCGGAGCCGACGAAGAAGCCCGTGAACCGGCCGCGTCATGCGGCTATTTGCCAGCACGCCCACTGCGGTCATTCGCAAATCGCGATCGATACCGGCAACGATCTGTCCGCCGCCGTACCAGCCTGCGGTCCACTTCCGGGCTGGACCTACGAGCGGTTTGCCGAGGGCCAGCCTGTCGCAGGACCGGAGCGCCCACCCCAAGCCTAAGCGCGCCGACGCGCCGCCTTCAGGCGGTCGCACCGTCATGTTTAGTCGAAGGGCCCCTCGGTGGCAGACCTTATTTTCCGTATCGTTGCGGAAACAACGAGCGACAGCGACAGCATCGTGCGCCTCGCGCTTGCCCGTGGCGGCCATGCGCCTTCTCGCGAGAGATCCCAGCGGCTCAACCAAGAAACGGGCGTCATCGGTCCCGTTGAGGTGTCGCCTCGGGCCTGCATGCGGGCGCTCCAGCGCATTGACACCGGTCGCGGGGTCGCAGGCCGGCCTAGACGCCCGCGGCGTGCGAAAAATCTTCCTCGTTATCGCGCTCAAATGCGCTCGCTTGGTTCTCCCATATACAAGTTTGGTACTCCGCTCGCTGGCGGCAAGACGTCCTCGATCCACAAGAGACGAACGTCGCGTCAACACGGAGGGACCACGCCGTGGGTGCGGGTTTCCCCCTGCCCCCACCCCGCCCACGGCGAAACACGCAGCCCCGCCATTGGCGCTCCGTCGCTAAGACGATTGAGAAGAGCTCGCCCCACTGCAAGCGCTCCCAGCGGGGGCGGCCTGAGCGCCGGAAAGTTCGCGTGACGAGGTCGGGCGACGCTAACGGCTATCGTGGGAAAACGGCGAACCAGCGCCCGTCCATTGAGCGGAGTGCGCTTCGACGTCCCGCACCCGCCATCAGGATTGAACGTCGCGTCGCGCATTTCCGCAGCTTGGTAATCTGGCCTGTCTTCGTCGGCGGTGCTACGCTCACCGTATTCGCACTCGCCAAGCGAACTTGCCTATCTTGGATCGAAGTGGTGGTCTCGGCCGGCTCGCTGGAGCTGTTGGCCTCCTACTACATGGCAGGTACGGTCGTCAGTACGCTGACGTGGCTCGCAGCGCCTAGCGACATCCCGCGGCTGCTCATTGTGCGGCTTTGGGTGCTCGGCATTGCCGGTTTCGTCTCGGCTGTAGCCATCGCCGTCCAACTCATCGCATGGCGCTGCTCATGACCGATCCTGAGAACGGTGGCGGTCCGCGTATCAGTGGCAAGGACGGCGTTGGCGGTCACGCTGTCAACGACAACGCACTGGGCGACGAAGCACCGAGCGCGGTCATCGAGCCCACGAAGCCGCGGCTCTTCGAGCTGCTCGGACCTGGCTTGGTCACCGGCGCCTCAGACGACGATCCCAGCGGCATCGCGACCTACAGCCAGGCGGGTGCGCAATTCGGGCTGGGGCTCAGCTGGTCGTTGCTGTTCACCTACCCGTTGATGTCGGCCGTTCAGATCATCAGCGCCCGCATCGGGCGCACGACGGGACACGGAATCGCCGGGAATCTGCGACGCCATTATCCGAACACGCTGCTGCAGGTGCTGGTTGGGCTGTTGATCGTGGCCAACACGATCAATATCGGCGCCGACCTCGGCGCCATGGCGGACGCCGCGCGGCTGCTTGTCGGAGGCAATCAGTTCGCACTTGTGTTCGCATTTGCTGGCGTGTCGATCGCGATGCAGATTCTCCTCCAATATCAGCGCTATGTGTCTGTACTGAAATGGCTCGCCGCCACGCTGCTGGCCTACGTTATTTGCGCGGTCCTGATCGATATTTCGTGGCGCGATGTTCTCAAGAGCCTTGTTGTTCCCCGGCTGCAGTGGAACGCCGGCTATCTCACCGCGCTCGTCGCAATTCTCGGCACGACGATCAGTCCTTATCTTTTTTTCTGGCAAGCCAGCCAGGAGGTGGAAGACCTGCACGAGGAGCCTCGTCGCAAGCCTCTTGTGAAGGACCGGAACGGCGGCGTGGCGGCGCTTGGCCGCATCCGGCTCGACACTATGGTCGGGATGGCGATCTCAAACCTGATCGCGCTGGCGATCCTGATTTCGATGGCCGCCGTGGCCGCAAAGTCGGGCGCGTCGACCATCGAGACCTCCGCGCAAGCTGCGGAAGCCCTGCGTCCCGTCGCCGGCCCCTATGCCTTTGCGCTGTTTGCGGCGGGCGTCATCGGCACCGGACTTCTTGCCGTCCCCGTGCTCGCCGGCTCGGCGGCCTACGCCGTCGGCGAGGCGGGGCAGTGGCCGGTCGGACTTGGCCGCCGGCCGCTGGAGGCGCGCGCATTCTACGGGACCATCGCGGTTGCGACCGCACTAGGAACCTTGCTCAATCTCGCCCCGATAAATCCGATCCAGGCATTGTTCTGGAGCGCCGTCCTTAACGGCGTCGTCGCGGTTCCGGTCATGGCGGCGATGATGCTGATGGCGCGTCGTTCGGACGTCATGGGACGGTGGGTGATCGGCCGCCCCCTTCAGCTGCTGGGCTGGACGGCGACGTTGATCATGACGTTGTGCGTAAGTGGCATGCTGGTCTTGTCTCTTTTGCCCCGTCTCACCGGCGCATCCTGAGATGAGGAGCTTCATCCCCTTCCTCAACCAGACCCTTGTTGGCGGTCTTTCCATAGCGCTTGCCGCAGGCGTATCGGCGCAGCCGCCAGCGGGAACAGGTAACGCCCGGGTGGATCCGTCGTGGAAGAAGGGTCGACCACGCCGGTGCGACCGACAGATCTGGTATCTGTGCGCGCTGTCGCTGCTTCCATTACCGCCCACTATCGTGCTGCTCGCGCTCGCGGTTCATCGGCACGAACGCTTCTGCGTCACGGCGCGGATCGCCGACGCCCTCGCGCTGATCTGCGTCGTCGCGACTCTCTATCTGTTTGTTCGACTTGCAATGATCGCGCGTGCGGCAGCGGCGCGCCGCCTCCTGATCAGCGCGGACGATCTGGCGCTGGTGGGAATGGCTGTCGCGATTGGCGCTGGCACGTACCTGTCGATCGCTAAAAGTCTGCTTACGCGGGGGTGTCTGTGACAGCTCCAGCAAACAACAATTCGGTAGCACGGAGACCGGACATGGCCGAGACGGCGACGAGCGATAATCAAGCCGGTCATGCGCACGACCATACCGCCGGCGCCAACACAAAAATGCTAACGCTAGCGTTGATTCTGACGACGACCTTCCTCATCGCCGAGGTTGTCGGGTCATTCGTGTTCAATAGCCTGGCGCTTCTTTCCGACGCGGCGCACATGATGACCGATGTTGCGGCGCTCGCGATCGCGCTGCTCGCAATCCGGATCGGCGGCCGCGCGGCGGATGACAAACGGACCTTCGGGTACAAACGCTTTGAGATTCTGGCCGCGGCATTCAACGCGCTGCTGCTCTTCGCCGTGGCGATCTATGTTCTCGTCGAGGCGATCAAGCGGTTCCAAAAGCCCGAGGTCGTTCAGTCCACCGGCATGCTCATCGTCGCCATCTTCGGCCTGATCGTGAATCTTGTTTCGATGCGGCTGTTGATGGCGGGCAAGGACAAGAGCCTGAATGTCAAAGGCGCCTATCTCGAGGTCTGGGCCGACATGCTGGGTTCGGTCGGGGTCATCGCGGGCGCGCTCGCGATCCGCTTTACCGGTTGGCAATGGGTCGACCCGGTCGTCGCGGTCGGCATCGGCCTGTGGGTGCTTCCGCGCACCTGGATCCTGCTGCGCGACACCGCGAACGTGCTGCTCGAAGGTGTTCCCACTGGAACAAGCCTGCCCGACGTGAGGGCCGCACTGACGCGCGTGCCGGGGGTCGAGGATGTCCACGATTTGCATGTCTGGTCGATGTCATCGACCGACGCGAGCTGCACGGCGCACCTTCGCATCGGCGGCGGCGATGAGGACGCGATCCGGACCGCTGCAGCCAACGTCCTCAAGCAGAGCTTCGGCATCGACCATGTGACGATCCAGACCGAACGGACGGCGCACGACGCCGCGCAGATATTTCATCGGTGACCCCAATGATCGCCGTCTTCCCAAACTCACTGCGGAGCACCATTGCGCTATGAGCTTGACCGATATCTTTATTCGGCTCGGTTGTGCGACCCTTGTGGGGCTGTTGCTCGGATTGGACCGCGAGATTCGTGGCGTGCCGGCGGGGCTTCGCACCCATGCGCTGGTCGGACTGAGCGCAGCGGCGATCACGCTCTCCGCTCTGCTTCTTCATGAAAGTCTCGATGCGGACGGGCAGACCCGCACGGATCCGCTTCGCGTCGTGCAGGGTCTGGCCCAGGCGATCGGCTTTATCGCCGCGGGCCTGATTTTTGTCGCCAAGGACCAGGTCCGCAATGTCACCTCGGCAGCCAATCTGTGGCTGACGACCGCGGTCGGCATCGCCGCCGGCGCGGGCCAATACACGATCGTGCTCGCGACGACCGCCCTCGGGATCTTGGTCGTGACCGTCATCCGCCTAGGCGAACGCCATTTACCGAGGATCAACAACGATGCCGACTGATCAACCCAACACCGCGCCTGAGTCCGCCAGTCTCATAGACGAGGATGATGCCGCCTATTGGCAGCGCCGTGCCGAAGCGGAGCTCGAGATGGCGCAAAAGGCGACCCGGGCGGAGGTCGTGGCCGCGCATGTCGCGCTCGCGGAAGCTTATCTCGAACGCCTATACGACAAGTCGCCGCCCCCGGGCGAGGGAGCGGCCGACGACGAGGAGAAGAAGAATGACTGACAAGGTCGCACTGGATCTCGCGATCGCGCTGCCAGAGGTGGAAGACGCGGCCGACGCCTGCGTGGCGCGACTGCTCGCGAGCTTGCAAGGACGCGCAGGCATCGAGGATGCGCATGTGCGATCCGGAGATGCGCAAACCGAAGCGACGCTGTGCGTCCACTACAATGCCCAGGAGCTTCCGCTTGCCCGGCTGCGTGAGTTGGTGACGAGTGCGGGCGCGCAGATCACGTCGCGCTACGGCCATGCCGTCTGGAAGCTTGGCGGCCAACCGCATCAGCGGCGCGCGCGAACGATCGGAGACCGCCTCAAAGCCTTGCCGGGGGTGTTGGAGGCGGAGGCGAGCGCTTCGGGGCTGGTTCGGATCGAGTTCGACCGGCAGCTAACGAACGAAGCGACTATCAGGCGAACGCTCGATGGCATGACGGCGGCTGGCGAAACCGGGGTCGGCCGAACCGCCGACTTACGCTCGCCTCCGTCCCCACCAAGCCATGACGGACACGATCACGACCACGCCGAAAAAAAACATGATCATCAAGATCACACGCACGATCACGGCCCCGAAAGCGGTGAAAACGGACACGCCGGTCATGATCATAGCCATGGCGGCATTTTCGGCTCCAACACCGAGCTGATATTCGCGCTGATCTGCGGCGCCCTGCTCGGCATCGGGTTCGCCATCGATCGGCTGGTGTCGGGTGCTCCGGCATGGACCCCCCTCGCCTTCTACCTTGGCGCGTATTTCTGCGGCGGCTTCTTCACCGTGCGAGAGGCCATCGACAATCTGCGGCTGAAGCGCTTCGAGATTGACACGCTGATGCTGGTCGCCGCGGCGGGCGCCGCGGCCCTGGGGGCGTGGGCGGAAGGTGCGCTCCTCCTCTTCCTGTTCAGCCTCGGCCACGCGCTTGAACACTATGCGATGGGCCGGGCCAAACGGGCCATCGAGGCGCTCGCGGAGCTGGCCCCGCGCACCGCGATGGTGCGTCGCGGCGATCAGACGCTCGAGCTTCCTGTTGAGGAACTCGTCGTCGGCGATATCGTGATCGTGCGGCCGGACGCGCGCCTGCCCGCCGACGGTTTCGTGGTGGTCGGCACTAGCGCCGTCAACCAGGCCCCGGTAACGGGGGAGAGCATCCCCGTCGATAAGCGACCGGTCCAGGATCCGGCTGCCGCCCGGCAAGCGGCCGATCGGGTCGACGGTTCCTCGCGCGTTTTTGCCGGGACGATCAACGGCAGCGGCGCGCTGGAAGTCGAGGTCACACGGCTCTCCTCGGAAAGCGCGCTGGCCAAGGTCGTCAAGATGGTGAGCGAGGCGGAAACCCAGAAGTCGCCGACGCAGCGTTTCACCGATCGCTTCGAGCGCGTGTTCGTGCCTGCTGTCCTCGTACTCTCCGTGCTGTTGCTCTTCGCATGGGTCGTCATCGACGAACCGTTCCGGGTCAGCTTCTACCGGGCGATGGCTGTCCTCGTGGCGGCAAGCCCCTGCGCGCTGGCGATCGCCACTCCGAGCGCGGTGCTTTCCGGCGTCGCGCGCGCGGCGCGCGGCGGCGTGCTGGTTAAGGGTGGTGGCCCGCTTGAAAACCTCGGCTCATTGACGGCGATCGCGTTCGACAAGACCGGCACGCTCACCAAGGGTGAGCCGCGCATCACGGACATCGTTCCCGCGCCGGGGGTCGAAGAGATGCAGTTGCTTGCCATCGCCGTGGCGGTCGAGAGCCTCAGCGATCATCCGTTGGCGCAGGCGATCGTCAAGGACGGCAAAGAGCGATTGGCGCAAGCGCAGTTGCCGGTCGCAAGCGAGATCGCGAGCCTCACTGGCCGCGGCGTCACGGCAACGGTGGATCAGCAGCGCGTCGTGATCGGCAAGGCCGAGATGTTCGGCACCGAGGAGTTCGCCGCCTTGTCCATGCCGATTTCCGAAGCGGTCGAACAGCTGCGCGGAGACGGCCGCACGACGATGGTCGTGCGTCAGGGCGATCGTGACCTGGGCGTCATCGGTCTGATGGATACGCCGCGCGCGGCGGCCCGGACGACGCTCGATGCTCTGCGAGCCTTGGGCATGACGCGCATGATCATGATTTCCGGCGACAACCAGAGGGTCGCCGAGGCGATCGCGCGGGAGGTCGGCATCGACGAGGCCTGGGGTGATCTGATGCCCGAAGACAAGGTCGAGGCAATCAAGAAGCTTCGGGCAGAGGGCAAGGTCGCGATGGTCGGCGACGGGGTGAACGATGCGCCCGCAATGGCCAACGCGACCGTCGGCATCGCCATGGGCGCAGCCGGCTCCGACGTCGCGCTCGAGACAGCAGATGTAGCCTTGATGGCCGACGATCTCGCTCATCTTCCGTTCGCGGTGGGGCTGAGCCGCAGCACGCGTTCGATCATCCGGCAAAATGTGTTCGTCAGCCTCGGCGTGGTCGCGCTCCTCGTGCCAGCGACGATCCTGGGCCTGGGCATTGGACCCGCGGTCGCCATGCACGAAGGCTCCACCCTGCTGGTGGTGATCAATGCGCTCAGACTGCTCGCCTACCGCGACCAGACGGCGTGACACGATCGTATCGCCCGCACGCCTCGCGCATCTCGGGCCAGACAAGAATAGGCAGTGACGGGTGAGGAGGTTGATGATGAAGCGCTATCGCAAACTGGCGTTGCTAGGAGGATTTCTCGCCGTCTCGATCGGCGGTTGCACGACGGCTGCTCCGCCGCCGCGCCCCGTGTATCTTCATGTCCCCTGCTCGACCCCGGGGGCTCGACCCGAAGTGCCCGTATCAATGGACCAGCCGTCGCAAACCTCGGACAAGACACAGGCTGCGGATGGTGCGTCGTCGCGCGCCCGTCCCGTCGTCCGGTGTGTCGTCGAGGCGCGTTGATCGCATGGGCTCAATGAAACCTCATCGCATCGCTAAAAGTAGTTGCGCCCGTCGTGCGATGATCTCGGGCGCGGGTAAGCTTTCCAAAGGTTCCGATTGGCGTTGCAGCGGCGGTCCGGCTGCGACTTCGCTGTCAGACACATCTTGCGCTTTAAACCTCGCGGAAGCTCTTGTTCTCGAACGGAATATGAACCGCAGCTGCCTGCATCATTCCCGCCCCGTTCATGGCCGACGTTCCATAGCTTTTGTTAAGGCGTGGCGACCCGCCACACCATGAGGAGACTTAGCATGAAACGCTTTCTGATCGCTGCGGCTGTTCTTGCGACAGCGGTGCCGACCGCTGCGATGGCGCAGCATTACGGCGGCGGGTATCGCGGCGGATCGTCTTACGGCCACCAGTATCGCGGCAACTACGGGTACGGCGGCCAAGGCTATGGTTATCAGCAGCGCTGGGCGCAGCACGGCGGCGATTACCGTCGCGATTACCGGTATAACAATCGGCACGACCGCCAAGAGCGCCGCGACGACCGTCGTCATGAGCGGCGGGAGCGATACCGCGGCTATGGCTATTGATCGCATCTGCGGCCTGCAGGGGCGGCGGCCAATCGGCGCGCCGCCCCGCTTATATGGAGGTGAACATGACTGATCCAGTTTCGGCTTCGGCAGCCGCGCGACCGCAGGGCATGCTCTGCCCCGTATGCAAGGTCGACCTCGTGCTCGCCGACCGGCAGGGCATCGAAATCGACTATTGCCCGCAATGCCGCGGCATCTGGCTCGACCGAGGCGAGCTCGACAAGATTATCGAGCGCAACGCATCGTACGAGGATGCAAGGTCTGCCCCCGCCGCTCCCGCTCAGGGATCTGCCCCGGCGCCGGGCTATGCGCCGCCAGCTCCTTGGGGAAGCGGTTATGGCGACCCGCATCATGGCGGCCGTCACCATGGTGAGCGTCATGGCGGTTATCGTCCCGGCGGTTTCCTCGGCGGTCTCTTTCGGCACTGATGGTCGGACGTCGACGGCACGACACCCTCAGGTCAGGAAACCCACGGCAATGAAAAACTTTTGGCCCGCGCTCGTCAGCACAGCGCTTGCGGCCGGGCTGCTGAGCTCCGCTCCAGCGACCGCGCAACGCAAGACCCACGGTGCCGGCGTCAGTTGGAGTGGCGGACACGGCGGAGTCAGCTGGGACGGTAGCCACGACTATCGCGGCGGGAATTATGACGGTTACGCCTCCGTCCTGCCCCCGGCACCCGCGTATAAACCGCCCCCTCCCAAATACATCGCGCCGCAGCTCTCGCCTCCGCTGACGGTTCCTCCTCGCGCCTTGGCGCCCCGACCTGGTGATCATCCGAACCAGCACGGGACGGTGGATCAGGAGGGCGGCGATAGCAGCTTGGTCCTCGACCAGTTGAGGGTACCGACCGCCGCCGAACCGAAGGCTCATACCGCCATGCTCATGATGTCCTTGTAGGCAGACAGAACCTTGTTGCGCACCTGCAGTGTCGCTTCGAACGATACCGAGGCACGTTGCTGCATCAACACGACGGTGGCTATGTCGGTCGTTTCGCCGCGCTCGTACGCTTCGGTTGCGACGTCTTCCTGGACCTGGAGCGCATTTACTTTGTCCAACGCATTTTTCATGGTCGCCGCGAATGACGGCGGGCTTGCCCGATCTGTCTGATCGAGCGGCTGGTAGGGGCGAGGGGCAGCGGTTTCGCGTAAGGCCGCATTGCGTTGAAGAATGGCGTTGCGAACGGCCATCACATCCGCAACACCGTTGATGTTCATTGCCCGGCTCGTCCTGTCGTCGCTGCGTGAGATGTCAGTTTAGATGAACCGGGCTTATATTTCGTTAAGCATGTTTTGTCGGGCATTGGCGCACGACCGACGTCCCGCAAGACTTAGAGCGGCAGGCACCTTTGAACAGCTTCGTAAGGCATGGTCGCGCAGAACCGCGTCTATCGGCGGTGTCCGCGACAATGACCGAATGGCGTTACCAGTGCCGACGATGGTGCCTGGGACGGTAGTGCCGGTCATAATAGCGAGCACGCGGATAATAGCGGATCGGATAGGCGGGATAATCGTAATATTGCGGTCCGTAATAAGGTGCCGGGGACCTATAGCCATAGCCATACCCTCCCAGCGCGATCGATACGCCGCCGTGCCGGTAACCGCCGCCGTAGCCGCCGTGTCCGCCAAAGCCGCCATGGCCACCATATCCGCCGCCGCCGTGTCCTCCGCCATGGTGTTGCGCCATCGCGGTCGCCGGAGCCATCGCCGCCAAGGCTGTGGCAGCAACCCAGATCACCTTACGCATTGTCACTCTCCCGTCGCCACCCAGTTACGCCGAGCAGCTAATGATCAGAGGCTGGAACTACATTTTTGAATACGTGCTGAACAAGCGGTGGGCGGCGATTGTTCGACTATCGTGCGGCTTTTTCCGCTCCGTGCTCGGCGACCGTTTGATCAAATTATGATCATGGACGAACTTCCCTCATGCCTGCGACGCTCGATCGGATCGCGAAGCGAGCTTCGGCGCGCTTCGTCGTTTGAAAGCGCCATGCCGGTGGCGCAAATGAAACAACAGGCTCGTTCGCCGCGACAACGGTTCGAACATCTCGTCCGGTCCTTCAGGGTCGAGCAGCTTCGTGTCGGCGAGCCATTCGCCGAGCGAGGAGAGCTCAGGCAACCTATAATCTCGCAAAGACCGCCCCGCCGTCTGCAAGGCTGTAATTGTTTCGATCAATGACCCGGTCTGCGCAAGCTGCGCGCTGACCATGGTCCGGTGAACGCCGAGATGCTCGGCGATCAAGCCATCGCGGATGCCGGCGATGACGGACGCCGCCTCGACCGATTTGACCGCCGCCGCGGCGTCGATGGTGACGTCGCATTCGGTGTCGAGCCGCAGCGAGCGATTGTTGAAGTTGGACGAGCCGACCCGTATCACCCGGTCGTCGATGATCGTTATCTTGGCATGGACGTAGATCGGCGCGCCACTCGCCGTGAACGGATGATAGACGCGGAAGCGGCGGTACGGGTCGCACTCGCGCAAGGCCGCGACCAGACGGGCGCGGGCGGTGTCCATCGCGACGGGTTCGAGCCAGCCGTCCGCAGTCGTCGGGTTGACGATGACGACTTCCGGCCCGTCGGGTTCCTGTAGCCGACGCGCGATCGCCTCGGCGACGCGACGCGATGCGAAATATTGGCTTTCGGCATAGATCATTCGCCGCGCCCGCGCGATCAGCGCGACGTATAGCGCCTCGATCTCATGCACCGGCTCCTGATCGTCCAAATGGGGCAGCGTTCGCGAGATACCCACCGGCACGTCGATGAAGTCGGCGCGCAGTGTCTCCGGCCAACAGTCGGAGCGACCGTCGATCGCTTCGAGCGGCCGGCCGCCGGCGGCGTTCCACCGTTCGCGGCCCACGTCGCCCAGCGCCCGCGCGACCGGCCCTTCCAGCGCCATCGCTGCGTCGTGCCAGGGGCCATGAGGTTTGCCGTTGGGCTCGACCCGGCGAGGCGCGTGGTCGCCATGAGCGCGCGTGTCCCAGCGACCGCGGGTCATGTCGATCCCACCGCAAAACGCCATGCAGTCGTCGATCACAACGATTTTCTGGTGGTGCGACGCCGCGACCGGATGGTGCCGGTCGAGCTTCAGGTGAATTTGCGGGTGGCGGATCCAACGTAGGATTGTGAGCAGGGTGCGTCCGTGAAACAACGTCTTCAGCGCACCCACGTCCCAGCGCAGGATATGCACATGAAGCTCTGGATTGCGCTTCACCAGCCAGGTGAGAAACGCACCGACGGTCGGTGGCCCGGCATCCTGTTCGGCGCCCGCGAAGCGGATGCGAGCGTCGAAATCCCACCCTATCAGAAGAATGCGCCGTTCAGCCTTCAGCATCGCCGAACGGGCCGCAGCGAAATAGTCGTCGGCATCGATGACGACCGACGCTCGCGTTGCCTGGGCGGTCCGCCAAAAAGGGCGTCGCGCAGCCCTTTCTTCACCCGCCGCGCGCTCCTTCATGCCCGGCGCTTCCACGTCGCCAAGCGCCAGAGATACCATATCGCCAGGACGACGATGATTCCGGTGGAAATCGGACCGAGGTAGCGTTCGACCGTGGTGTATCGCTGCCCGAGGACATAGCCCGCGATTGAAAGCGCGGCCGTCCACCCCGTCGTTCCTACCAAGGACCAGAAGATAAAGCGCGGAAGCGACATGCGCGCCAAGCCGGCGGGGATCGATATCACCGAGCGGATGGTGGGCACCATTCGTCCGAGACACACAAATGCCGCGCCGTGTCGACGAAACCAAAACCGAGCGCGCTCCACCTTCCGCCAGTCGAGCGTCAGCCAGCGCCCATGCCGCTCAACCCAGCCCTGAAATCGGCTGTTTCCAATCGACCGCGCGGCGAAATACCACGCGAGGTTGCCCATCATGGCGCCGCTCGCACCGGCAGCAATCACGCCCGGCAGCGACAGCATCCCCCGCGCGGCACGCAGACCGGCAAGCGGCATAATCAACTCCGACGGCAGCGGCGGGAACACGGTCTCGACGAACATCAGCAGGGCGATGCCCAGATAGCCAAGCTGGTCGACGAGCTGCTGAATCCATTGCCCCAAGCCGCTTCTCCAAACATTACAACGTCACCGCCGCTTCCACGGACAAGCTTGGTGAATTCAGTTGGGGCCGGAGCCGAGCGGCGCGTCAACACCGGGCGCGCCACCAAACGCGGAACACGACGGCTGCCATCAATGGCGGCCGCCGTGGTGACCGCCGCCATGGCCGCCGCGAAAGTGGCCGCCCCAGGAACGATGCCCGCCAATGCCGATGCCGATGCCGAGCGATCCGCGAAACGGCGACCCGTAATAGCCGTTCCGGTAACCGTATCCGCCGGGGTAATAGCCCGCGCCGTAAGCGCGTCCGCGGTCGGCGACCGCGATGAGACATTGAATGCCGGCTGCCCGGTCGGCGCCGTTCGCCGTTGCGGGAGCGGGGGCGACCGGCGCCGGTGCTGCGGCAGTCGCCGGAACCTCGGTTGGCGATGCCGGCAAGGCATCCGCCGGTACGATCGGCACCGCCCGAACCGCACCCGGCGTATCGCAGGGAACCGAAAAATACGAGTAGGATGCGGGTCGCGAATAGGTTGCGCAGCCGCCCAGCAAGGTCGCGCCGGCCAGAGGCATGATGAGAAGTGGTTTGCGAAGGTCGAGCATGATCAAATCTCACATCATCAAGAGTGGTGGATCACCGCCGGAACCGGACGGCCGGCAGCAGGAGGGGCGTGCTCGATCGTCGGCGATGATCGGGTCTCAAATATCGGAGCACGCGGTGCGCCGCGCTGCGGATACGCGGACGGCTCACCGCGCCGTACTCGGCGGCGTCGCCGATGCCGCGACCGGGTGGGTTGCCGGATGACGGGCGAAAAGCCCCACCGCGATCAGGTGCCCGAGCGTGCGCGCGTTTGCGGCCAGGACGACCACGGCCAGCGCCAGATAAGCCCAGGACAACCAGGTCAAACTGGCGATAGTGCGCTGCTCGTCGCCAAGAAAGGCAAGGGTCACCCCGACCTGTATCGCGAACAGCGCCGCGAGAGCCAGCCCGCCCCATAATCCGAGCCGCAGCCGTAGCAGAAGCGCGATTCCGAACAACGATTGGGCGGCGGTGAGAAAGAACTCCTCGTGCTGGCGATCGTCCAGCGGAAGCGCGGTCAACCCGCCGGCACCGAGGCTCATCGCCAGCGGCAACATCCCGACCAGCAATGTCCACTGGTTGATCTTGTCGGAAATCATGGTCGCCAGCCCGTTGGCGGCACGGCCCGACAGAACGAACAGCACCGCGATCGTCACCGCGGGGGCTTCGCTGGCGAGCGGCGCGAGCCACTGGATCAGCAGAAACTCGTCGATCCCGATCAGCCGGCCGGATTCGACCATCGACTCGGCGAACGGTTCCGCGGATGCCAGAATGACGGCTGCGGCCACGATCGTGAGGCCGCCCATTGCGAACCATTGCCGCGCGGGTGACAATTTGCCGAGCGCGGCCGCCGGCCCTGGCTCGTCGTCCTCGTCCTCTTCCGCCTTGGGCAGATAGCTGACCCGCCACACATAGGCGCCGAAGATGCTGACCAAGACGACACTGTCGATCCAGCCGATCGCATCGCGGAACAGGATCGTGAACGACCAGGCCGTCCCAATCATCAGGAAAACGATCTCGGCGGCATTGACAGGCGCAAGCTCGATTCCCCGCTCGCGCGTACGCAGCCAATGGATCACGACCATCAGGGGCCAGGCCAGCCCGACCAGCAACCGATTGGCTCCCGTCATGTTGGCGGCGGCATAGTGGACATAATTCGAGTCCGGGTTTTGTCCCGCGGCATAGGCGTAATAGAAATCGACGGCATATTCCGGCAGCACGGTCACCAGCGCGATGGCCGCGACGATCAGGCCTTGGCTGACGCGTTTCTCGGCCGTCTCAGCTCCCCATGAGAGCATGAACCCGGCCGCCAGGATCGCCCCGCCGAACAATGCGGCATCGAGCAGAGGATCGGGACGCCATCCGCCCAGTCGAAGCGCGATTGCTGGAAGGGTCGCCACCACCGCGACACCCAGATAGCCGAAGAAGCGACCTAGTGTCGCTGGATTGGAGGCGGGCGACACGCTCAACTCCTCACCGGACGACGCGGGATCGCTTGCGTCATGCTCGGACCGACGTGGCCCGCGACGTCGGGGAGCGGCCTGTCAGTCGCGCTCGCAGCGTCGAAGAACGCCGTCCTCTCGCAAGACAAGAGACTGCCCGTGGAGCGTGAGAACGGTCTTGGAACCGTAGAACGAGGAGCCCTGTCTTGGCGCTCGCAAGCGGGTGGCTCGTTGCCGGCGGGGCGTGTGGAGCAACAAGGACAAGCCGTCGCCCAGATATTGGATCGCGATGATGCGATTCTGATTGCAGGTATAGGTATGCGTCGCGATGACCGATGTCGGCGTGACCGCCTGCTCGGGCAGCCACCGCGTGTCAGAATGGCCGTCGAATGTCCCTTTCGCCGGCTCATTTGAGCAGCCGGTCAGGAACAGCATCACGGCCAGGCCTCCCACGACTTTGAATCGCCCCGCCGCCCCGACGCGCGCCGAATGTCGTGTCCGCGGCAAGGCGCAAGCGTTCAAGCCGCGACGCTCCTAGATATGACGCGGGGCGCGACATCACCGGTCGGCACCGACATCGCCGTCCGGAATTGGCTCCCCGGTGAGGGAAGACGGCGCGGGAATACCACGGACGCGTGGCCGCGTGTAATCAAGCGTGGGATCAAAAAGCGCGGTTCCGCCAAGCCCGAGATCGCGCGCTTCGGCGCGGCCCATCGCGGCGCGCAGAGCGAAGGCTGCGACATACGCGTCCCGCTGCGCGGTGATGAGTTGCACGCGGCTGTTCAGCAGTTCTTGTTGCGCATTCAGAACCTCGAGAACGGTGCGCGTCCCGACGGTATTTTCGGCGCGCGTTCCTTCCAATGCGAGATCGTTCGCCTTGACGGCGATTTCCGCCGACCGGATCACACCCTGGGTCGCGCGATAGCGGGAGAATGCGGCTCTAGCATCGGCGATGACGCCGCGCTCGACCGTGACGATCTGCTCGAGCGCCTGGCTCTCCAGCGCCTGGGCGCGCCTCACCCGAGAGCCCGGCGCACCCCCCTGATACAACGGCACGGACAGCGAGACGCCGACCGTGGCCGTCCGCTGCGCTTGCTGAAAGATGCGACCGGGGACGTTGCCCCCTAACGTCCCCAGATAATTGTTGTAGCTGCTGTTGCCGACCAAAGCGAGCTTGGGAAGTCGCGTCGCTTTCGCGACGCCGATATCATACCGCGTTGCTTTCGCTTGCGCTTGCGCCGCTAGCAGCGTCGGATTGTTTTCGATCGCGATCGTCTCCGCTTGGTCGATCGATCCGGGAAGGCCCGGCAGAGGCGGTGGGGGCTGAAGGTCGACCGGCGGAACGCCGACGAACCGCGTATAATTCTCGCGGCTTGCGTCCAGCTGAGCCTCCGCCGTTTCGAGCTGCGCTCGTGCGAGCGCAAGCCTCGCTTCGGACTGAGCGACATCGGTTCTGGTCAGGTCGCCAACCTGGAATCGATCTTCCGAAGCCTGAAGGTTGGTTTCAAGAACCTTCACGTTCGCCCGGTTGAGGCCAACGATGGAATCGTCCCGGATCACGTCCATATAGGCCGACACAACGGCCGTAAAAACGTCAGCTTCGGTGCTTCGCAGGCTGGCGCGCCCGGCCAGCACGCGTGCGTCGGCCGCGCGGATGGCGGAACGGACGCCCCCGCCCTGGTAAAGCGGCAAGCTCACGTTCGCGCCGGCGCTTGCCGCTCGAAAAGGAGAGACGAAGCTGTTCGCGCTACGGACCACGAATTCCTGGTAATCAGCGGTCGCGCTCGCCGTTGGGCGGGCAGCGGCTTTGGCGAGAGGAACGCCCTCGTCGGTTGCTCGCAGACCCGCCCGCGCGCCGGTCAGATTGGGATTGGTGCGATACGCCCGCTCAAGGGCTTGACGAAGCGTCTCAGCTTGCGCCTCCGTCGCCAGGAGCGAGGTGGCCAGAAGCAGGATGGACGTGCGCCGCATATTCAGCCCCTTTCTCGGTCCCCGCGTGGATCGCTCAGATGCCGCTTCCCTTGCGGTGATCGCTTCACGCCTCATGATGGACGCGCTCGGCAGCATGCCGAACTGGTTCGTGCGCCGCCGCGACCGTCGCTCTTCATTCCGGGAGCTTTTCATCCAGCGTTTCCTCGCCGCCGATCACCTCGACCGCCTCGAGCGTCATCAGCGCGATGCCGGGGATATCGCCTAGCGAGGAGGCAAAGGCACGGAGCCTCGCCTCCTCGTCGATGATTTCGATGACAAGCGACTGATCATCCTCGAAGATGCGACGACGGTGCTGGTGCGCTGTCCGGCCGAAGCCGAACAGCGCCTGCAGGATGGTGGCACCGGCCATACGATCGTTACGCGCGCGAGAAGCTACCTCCTCGAACACCTTGATATCGCCGTAATAAGCAGCCTCATCGGTATAAATCCGCAGCAGCTTGACCTGTTTTTCCATTATGTTTCTCCTTAGACTGCTGCGGTCACCGGCTCGCGGTCAGGCTTGCCTCGGGCAGCCATCCGTTCGCCCGCACCCAGCACGACCTTTGCAATGGCGGGAAGCACCAGCAGGGTCAGGATGGTCGCGGCGACGAGCCCGCCGATCACGGTGGTGGCGAGTGGCTTCTGCACCTCCGCGCCGGTACCGTGGGCGAGTGCCATCGGCACGAAGCCGATCGCCGGCACGAAGCCGGTCATGATGACCGCCCGCATCTTCTCGGCCATGCCCTGGCGGATCGCCTCCGCGACCGGCAGCCCGGCTTCGCTCCGTTCCCGGATCGCGCTCATCACGACGAGTCCGTTCAGCACCGCAACGCCGGCGAGGCAGATAAACCCGACCGCCGCCGACACCGAGAAGCTGATGCCCGTAAGCACAAGCGTGAAGACGCCGCCCGCGAGGCCCAACGGCACCGCGAGGAATACCGACGCCGCCCGACCGAGCCCGCCAAGCGCCATGTAAAGCAACCCGAAGATGATCAGGAAGCACAGGGGCACCACGATCGACAGTCGCTTCGATGCCGCTGCCAGATTCTCGAACTGACCGCCCCATTCGAGGTAATAGCCGGCCGGCAACTTGACCTGTGCGATCTTCGCCTGCGCTTCAGCCACGAACGATCCAGCATCGCGGCCGCCCAAGTTGACCTGAACGACGACGCGACGCTTGCCGTTCTCGCGGCTGATCTGGTTCAGGCCCTCGGTCAGCCGGATTTGCGCGACCTGCGCGAGCGGTACCTGTGCACGTGGCCGTCCCGCGACTTCGGGCAGCAATACCGGCAGCGACCGAATATCGTCGAGGTTCGTACGCGTCGCTTCCGGTACGCGCACCGTGACGTCGAACCGCCGGTCACCCTCATACACGAGTCCCGACTCCCGACCGCCAAGTCCCGCCGCAACCGTATCCGCAACGTCGCGGACGGTAAGACCGAGACGCGCGATCGCGGCGCGATCGAGCTTTACGTCGAGCGCGGGCGCGCCACCCACCTGATCTGCCTTGACGCTGGCCGCGCCCGGGATGGTCTGGAGCACTCGTACCATCTCGTTCGCGGCCAGTGACATTTTGTCGAGATCATCGCCATACAGCTTGATCGCCACATCGCCACGAACGCCCGCGATCAGCTCGTTGAACCGGAGCTGGATAGGCTGACTAACCTCGTAAAGATTGCCAAGCAGCCCGCCGGTCGCCTTCTGAATCTTAGCGATCACGTCCGCCTTGGTCGTGCCTTCGGCCCATGCCTCCTTCTCTTTCAAGATGATGAAACCGTCCGAGACGTTTGGTGGCATCGGATCGCTCGCGACTTCCGCGGTGCCTGTCTTGGAAAACATCAAGGCAACTTCGGGAACCTTGAGTACAGCCTCCTCGACCTTACGTTCCATCGCCAGCGATTGATCAAGGCTGACCGAAGGCACGCGCGTCGATGCGAAGGCGAGGTTCTTCTCGTCGAGCTGAGGAATGAATTCCGAGCCCAGCAATCCGAATGCAGGGATCGCCGCCAGAAAGAAGGCCAACCCACCGAGAATGAACGGCCACGGCCGCGCGATCGCCTTGTCCAGTAGCGGAAGATAGCGCTCCTTGGACTTACGGATCAGCCAGACGTCCTTTTCCGCGACCTTGCCGCGGATCAGGATCGCGACCAACGCCGGCACCAGTGTGATCGCCAACAGGAATGCTGCCACCAGCGCGAGCATGATCGTGATCGCCATCGGTGAGAAGGTCTTGCCCTCGGTCCCCGTGAAGGTGAGCAGCGGCGCGAAGGCGAGCAGGATGATTGCCTGGCCAAAGACGGTCGGCTTGATCATCTCCTGCGACGCCCGCATCGTCTCCTCCAGCCGTTCTCGGAGGGAGAGCAGTCGGCCTTCATGCTCCTGTCGGTGCGCAAGTCTGGCGAGACAATTTTCGATGATGATGACCGCGCCATCGACGATCAGACCGAAGTCAAGCGCGCCCAGGCTCATCAAATTGCCGGGCACGTTGAACGCGTTCATCCCCATCGCCATCATCAGGAACGAGAATGGGATCACCAGCGTCGCGATCACCGCTGCGCGCCAGTTGCCGAGCAGCAGGAACAGCGACGCCGCGACGAGGATCGCGCCTTCGGTCAGGTTGCGCTGGACCGTGGCCACCGTGGCACCAACCAGCTCAGCGCGGTTCAGCACCACCTTCACCTCGATGCCGGGCGGAAGCGTCTTTTCTACTTGGTCGAGTTTGGCTGTTGCCTGTTCAGCTACCACTCGGCTGTTCTGACCGATCAACATCAGCACCGTGCCGATGACTGCTTCCTGGCCGTTCATGCTTCCGGCGCCTGTTCGCAAGTCGCCGCCGACCCGGACATTCGCAATTTGACCGATCGTGATCGGGGTCCCACCGCGCGTTGCCGCGACAGCGTTGCGAATCTCGTCGACGGTCCGCACGCGGGAATCGACGCGCACAAGATAGGCTTCGCCACCCTTGTTGTAATAATTCGCGCCAACAGCGAGATTTGCGTTTTCGAGCGCCTGCCCCAACTCGCTATATGAGATGCCGAAGCTGGCGAGTTTCGTCGGGTCCGGCTCGACCACGAAGGTCTTGGCATAGCCGCCGATCGAATCGACCCCGGCAATGCCTTTCACCGACCGAAGCTGTGGGCCGATGATCCAGTCCTGCACGGTGCGCAGATAGCTTGCCTTGGCCACCGGATCGGTGAGTCGCTCGCCTTCAGGGGTTAGATAACTCCCGTCGGGCTGCCAGCCGGGTTGGCCGGCAACCTTCTTCGCGCCCTTGCCGTCCGGATTGGCGTAGCCGACCGTATACATGACGATCTCACCGAGCCCGGTCGAGACCGGGCCGACTTGCGGCTGGACGCCTTCCGGCAGATTCTGGGTGGCTTGCCGCAGGCGCTCGCCGACCTGCTGGCGCGCGAAATAGAGATCGGTGCTGTCCGTGAAAATCGCGCTGACCTGGCTGAAGCCATTGCGCGAGATCGAGCGCGTGGTTTCGAGGCCAGGAATCCCGGCAAGTGCAATTTCGACGGGATAGGTGACGAGCTTCTCGATCTCGACCGGCGACAGACGCGGGTCGATTGTGTTGATTTGAACCTGTTTGGTGGTGATGTCGGGCACCGCGTCGATCGGCAGCTTGGTGAGCTGCCACACGCCGAGGCCGGCGATGACGAGGAACAATGCGAGGACCGTCCAGCGTGCGCGGACGGATAGCGCCATGAGATTTGCGATCATGGGTTATTCTTCCTCGCCTGCGCCCTTGCCGAGTTCGGCCTTGAGCAGGAATGCGTTCTTAGTGGCGATCTGCTGGCCGGCGGCCAGACCGGAGACGATTTCTACGCGGCCGGCGCTGCGCTGACCGAGCGTCACGAAACGTGCCCGGAAACCCTGCTGTGTGCGAACGAACACGGCATCACGTCCGTCCACGGTCTGCACCGCGTCCTCGGGAACGACGATCGAAGACGAGATATCGCCACGGCTCGGCAGCAGGCGAACTCGAACAGCCAAACCAGGTTGAAGCGCAGCGCCGCTGACATCGAGGACAGCCGTGGCGGCGCGGGTTTCGCCGCTAAGCGTCGGGGTGACCGCGCGAACCCGCGCATCGACGGTGCGACCGTCCGGCAGCTCGACGATCGCCCGATCCCCGGCCGAAAGCCGCTGGGCGTCGGCGGGACCCACAGCTGCCTCGATCTGGATCAGACGAGGATCCGCGACGCGAAAGAGCTCGGTTTCCGGCTGCACGAATGCGCCGAGGCTGACATTCTCCGCCGTCACGCGTCCGGCGATCGGGCTTGCGACGATCACGCCGCGACCATCGCGCGTGACATTGGCAGCCCCCGCAGCAACCTGCGCGCGCCGTGCCTCGGCGGCGGCGGCCTGCGCCTCGGCTTGCGCCCGTTCAAGATCGACCCGCGCCGAGACCTTTTGCTTGTATAGATATTGTTCCCGCGCGAGGCCCTTCTGGGCGAGGTTCGCCTTGGCGGCGGCTGCAGTGCGGTCAGCCGCGATCTGGGCTGCGTCGCGGCTCTCCACGATCGCAAGCGCCTCGCCCGCACCGACCGGATCACCGAGCCGCTTGAAGATCCGCGTCACCGCGCCCCCGGCGCGCGCGGTCACGATCGCCTCTCCCGAAGGAGAGGCAGTCACGATCGCCTGGCTGACAATTTCCGCGCCCAGGCCGCCTGATTTGACCGTTTCGGTGACCACGCCAGCATTCTTGATCCGCTCCGCGGTCATCACGACGGTGTCGCTCGGAGCCTCGGCTTTCGCTTCCTCGGCGGGCGCCGATGCGTTGCCGGTCGCGCCGGGCGCGCTGGGATCCGACGTGCAGCGTGCGACGCTGAAGCCGCCGACGGCCGCCAGCAGCACGGCCCCCGCAACGCCGCCAAGAAGACGCTTGTCTTGTGGTATCATCGAAAATCTCCGAATTGGGTCTGACAGTGCCCAAGCCGAGCGGACGTGGTGTCCACATGCCGGCCGGCTGTCTTGGATGTGACGAAATCAGTCGGTGTGTGGGGCCTGAACCGCATCTCAGCGCTCCAGGCGATCAGGCGTGGGCGCCGGCGTCGTCAGACGTTCGAGACGCGCCTCGGCATCATGGTAGGCGGCCAGCGCATCGACATAGGCTTGGCGCGTCTGGGACAAGGTTCGCTCGGCATCGAGCAACTGGATCTGATCGAACTTGCCCTGCCCGTACCCGATGCGCGCGATCCGCGCGGCCTCCGCCGCCGCGGTCAGCCCAGGCCCGCCGGTTGCCCGCGCGGTAGCAGCCGCATTGGCCACTTCGGCCTGCGCGGAGGCGATCGCCTGTCTCGTATCGAGGACCGCGAGGTTCCTGAGTGCGACACTCTGCGTTTGCTCGGCGCGCGCCTGACTTACCAGCGCGCGGCCGTTGTTGAAGAACGGGATCGGAATGGCGACGCCGACGACGGCGGCGGTGTCGTTGGTCGCTTCGAGCCGGCGCGCCGCGACGCTTACCGTCACGTCGGGGGTCCGAAGGCTTCGCGCGACCCGTATCTGGGCATTGGCGGTATTCACATCCGCCTCGGCGGCCGCCAGCGCCAACGTGCCTTCGACCTCGATCGGCGCCGGCGGCCCATATCCCCCAACCTGATCGAACCACGCCCGATCTAGCTCTCCGACGACCGGTCGGCCGATCAGCCCCGCCAGGTTCGTGCGTGCGGCCTGCGCGTCGCGCGACGCGCTTTGCGCGGCAACCTGCGCGTTGATGCGCAGGACATCGGCCCGTTGCTGCTCGATCGGCGACGCCGCCCCGACTTGGACGCGATCGGTGGCGATACGCGACGCCTCTGCCGCGATCGTCGCCTGTTGGCCGAGCACTTCGGCGCGACGCTCGGCCGCCGCCGCCTGCACGTAAAGCTGCGTGATCCGCTGCCGCAGGTCAGCAATTGCGATCGCCGACTGGATCTGGGCGCGGGTCAAACGCGCGTTGGCCAGCGCGATCCGGGCTGGGCGCTTGCCACCCAGCTCGAGCGGCAGCGCAACTCCCACCGTCGTCTCGGAACTCCGAAGCCCCTTGTAAACGCCGGTGCCGCCGACGTTTTCGGTCTGCGCCTGCACCTCGGGGTTGGGACGGAGACCGGCCACGGTTCGGGCAGCGGTCGCCGCTCGGATACCGGCTGTGGCCGACTCCAGCGATGGCGACGCCGCGCCGCCTTGCGCGAGCGCCTGATCGAGCGTCAGGGTGTCGCTCGTGGCAGGGGATGCGGTTGGGATGCCGGGTTCGGAAACGGTTTGCGCCTGCGCGATAGTGGCGCAGGACGCCGCGGCAAGCATAGCCGCGAGCAAACGATACATGTATGAAACTCCTGACGTACGTCATCAAGCCCCGCAATCGTGTCGCGGAGCGTCGGCGCAGATCAGGCGATGGGCGGTCTCAGGTCGTTTCCGGGCGGCGCGGCCGGATGATTGTCGCTGCGATCGAAACCAATCGGGGTACCGCGATCAATCGACACAGCTGCCACCTCATCAGCAATCGGGATGCCGATCTGATGGCTGTGGCAAGGACAATGGTGATGCGCGATCGCCTTCCCCGGCTGATTGTCGGAGCTGTCGCTCGACGGAGCGTGAAGGACGCTTTGCTCGAAACCGGCAACCTTAAGGCTGGGAGCGCCCTGCAGACAGGTCGCCGACGCCTGCGCTCCGACGACAAGCGCCAGAGACAGAACAGCCCGGACAATCAAGGCGAGGATTCGATCCATCGCCCGTGCCCCTAGCTCAACCGGTCCACCTTGCCTAGCGATCTTTGCTGCATCGCCAAATAGGCCGAAGCCGTTAACATCGTTCACGCAAGAGAACTTGAGGCAATGTTATCGTATATCTCAAGTGTTGTCCTGGCTTGTCGCGGTCACTCCCGCGCGTCACGTTGATCAAATCCGTGATGCCGGCCGGAACCGATAGGCGATACGATATGTCGATACAAACTGACAGGTCAGCGTCGCTCGCGCCTGCGGCCAACGAAGATTTCCGCGGTCTGGAGCGGGACGGCCGACACCCCGGGGGGGCTTCCGCCGTCCGCGAACGCTCTTCCTTCACACGCAAACGCCCGCGAAAGCTGCGGGTGCTTATCGGGATGGCAAGAAAAAGAGGAGACGAACGATGATCACCCTTATGCTGGCGTCGGCGCTAGCGGCATCCGCCGCCGCGTCGATCGCCGCCGATTCCCCAAGCTCGGCCTATATGCCCGGCGTCTGGAGCCTTGGCGAAACGAAGAACTGCGAAGCCGGTCCCGCATGGGTGTTCCTGGCCGACGGCTACTACGCGGAAGTCACCTTGCCGGACAAAGGTCCGTTCGCGACCGGCCTCTGGAAGGACGAAGGCAAAGCCATCGCCTATACACACAGCCATATGCCATTCCTCGACATGATGAGCGCAAACGAGATGAAGCGCCTCACGGTCGAGGAGCGGAGGCCGGACAAGCTTACCACCCGCAACTACCGCGGTGTCGTGCGAACCTTCCATCGCTGCCCAGCAGGGACCTTGCAGGCGCCAGCCGGTCAGGAAGCACATTGAGACTGGCGCTGATGGTAGCGGCGATCACGCTGCGGCACCAGTCATGTCGGGGTAGCAGCGCCGCCCTGGTGTTATCGACGCCGCGGCGGTTGCCGAAACCCTTTGCGTAGCGATGCCACCGGTCGTGGCTGCGATGGCGTGACTCGCGGCTGCGCCAGGCGCTGCTGAAGCCGCTTGAGGGGGATGGACAGTAACGGCATGAGCCGCCTCTCCATCGCTGCGCGCCCGGGAACGCGTAACATCAGACCGCTCAGTTTGAAGCCATGTTGGACATTGCTTCCGCCCTCCACGGATTCAATTCGATAAAATTCTTCGAGGGACAGGACGGGTCGGACACCGAACGTCACCACGAGTTCGGCGCAGGGATCCGACCGGACGAGGATTGCGTCCACCGTCCAGCCGCGCTTCTTCTCATGCTTGCGCAACGTGTAGCGCAGCTCCGCGCCGCGCTCGTTTTCGCCCTCGATACGCACGAAGGGATGCCAGGCTGGATAGGCAGCAAAGTCCGTCAGCATCGTCCAAACGCGCACGGGCGACGCAGCGATCTCCAAAGAAGAGGCAATTTCCATCATTGACGATCTACCAAGGCTGGACGGCAGGATCGCATATTGGAGAAGTTTCCGGAGGCAGCAATCGCTTTCCCGATCCGCCAGCTGCCAGCCAAGTGAAAGAAGCCAGTTCTTTCGGATCGATGACGTTGATTTGCTATCCTTATTCAGAGCCGCTGACGGCGCGCACAGGACGATTGACCCTGGTCGTGTGAAAGCGGATGTTCCGGCGCGGTCGCTCGCCACGAGGGACCGATCTACCTTGGAGCGCAAGAGTTTATGAGCGAGGAGACAAACGCGGTCGAACTGGCGACCGAGCTGACGGTCGCGTGGCTTGCCAACCCCAACACGCGCAGCGACGACGTTTCTGCGACGAGCTTTCTCAACCTGATGTTCACGACCGTCGACGAGCTGAAACGGCCCCCGGCGCCAGTCTCGAACGCGTCCTTGCATCTTCCTGCGGTCTCAGTCCGCAAGTCGCTCGCCAACCCCAATTTCATCGTCTCGATGATCGACGGCAAACCCTACCGGGCGTTGCGCCGTCATCTGACGACCCATAATCTAACCCCTGAAGAATATCGCAAGCGATACAAGCTGCGCGCCGACTATCCGATGGTTGCGCCCGCTTATTCTGAACAACGGCGCGCGATGGCTCACAAGCTCGGTCTCGGACGCAAGCCTGTCCAACCGCCGGTGTCTCCAACGCGATCGAGCGAAAAGTCGGACAGCGGACAACCTAGGCAATCACGCGGCAAGCGGCAGGGTGCACCGGGCCGGCCGCGCTGAATGCCACGGCCGGAGAAGCATGTCTGGCGGCAACGCAATCACGGCCGGAGGCGGAAGTCGCGCCACCGCTTCAAGTTCGGCCGCTACGAAATAGCCTTGTTTCTGGCACTTGCCGTCGGCGTGATCCTGCCCGTTTTCTTCCTACCGCCTCATCGCCTCGAGAAGGGCGGCGGACGTTTCGACGATGGTCGGGCGGTCGTGACCGGCAATGGCCTTCGCGCGACTGCGCCGCACGAAGGCGGATCGGTGGTAATGTCGATCGTATCGCAAGGCGGCGCGACCAGGCTGCTGATCGTGTTTATCGACAAAGCGGGACGACAAGCCAACGCGCCAGCCACCCTGCTGAGCTATGCGCCTGGCCTACGGGACGACAGACATGTGGCTTTCAGTGAGACCAAAACCGGCTTTCTTTCGGACCAGGCGATTTCCCGCTTAGCCGCAGGTGCGGTGCTGACCGTGAGCGGAAGCCATTCGCACCGGTACACGGTCACGCTACCATCGGCGAGCCGCCGGACGCCGTCAGAGATTACCTGAGCAGATGGAGCCCGCTGTGGCAAACCCAACCCGACCACGACCACGGCGATGCGTCTGCCGACCGGTGAATGCTCTCGCGCCGATGATCAAATCCAGATGGACGCACCGGCCTTATCGTGATCGATCTTTCCCGCTGGATCCCTGTTTTCGAAGCGCGGCTCCGTTGCGATCCGGACTCCGCCCTCCCGACAAAGCGATCTGAGGCGAGCACCATGCAGGCGTTCACCTTCACCTTGATTCCCGTCGCCGCCGTGGTCCTCGGCTCGCTATTTGCCGTATCGCGGCGGCCGAGCGATGCCTTTGTGAGCGCGATGCAGCATTTGGCGGCAGGCGTCGTGTTCGCAGCGGCGGCGGCCGAAATTCTCCCTCAAGTCATGCATGAAGCGTCGCCGATCGCGACGTTTACGGGGGGAGCGCTCGGTGTCGCGGTCATGCTGTCCCTCAAAGCCTTTGAAGGTCGTGCCAGCGGGCCGGTCGCAATGCTCGGAGCCGTCGGCGTCGATATTCTCGTTGACGGGCTCGTTCTTGGGCTGGCGTTCGTTGCCGGCGAGAAGGCCGGCATATTGCTCACGGTTGCGCTGACGCTGGAAGTGCTGTTTCTCGGTCTGACCATGACTACCGAATTGGGCAAAACGATCGGGTCGAAGCCGCGCATCGTTGCGATCACGGCCGGAATCGCATTGCTGCTTCCAGCCGGCGCAGCGTTGGCGACTCCGATAGCGGCCTTTCCGCCGGTGGTTATCGCCGGATTCCTTAGTTTCGGCTTGATGGCGCTACTCTATCTCGTCACCGAAGAGTTGCTGGTAGAGGCGCACGAGAAACCGGATACTCCGCTGATCAGCGCCATGTTCTTTGTCGGCTTCCTGGGGCTGCTCCTGGTCGAGGAACTCCTGATATGACGAGGTTGCGTATCGCGCCCGTCGCACTTGTCGCAGCGCTCGCCCTGACCGCCTGCGTCGGGGGCCCCGCAGTTCCGACTCCGATCGCGCCGATATCGACCAAACAGCTCCGGATCTACGGCGTTCGGGCCTATCTGCAATCGCGCGGCTTGCTGGTGATGGGGCAGGTTCGCAGGCCGCCTTTGGACCTAGGTCCGTTGTGGGGTCACCTGCACGTCACCGCATCTTTTCGCGACGGCCGGCCCCCTCTGGTGGTCGATACCCGGTGGGGCACGATCTCGCCGCGGGGCGTGAGGTCCGCATTGTTCGCAGCGGTGCTCCGCACCCAAGACCCGGGTCAGATCGAATTGGTGCGGGTGGAGTATCGTCCCGTTTCGGACGACCGACATGCCTGATCTCATCCCGATCACTTAAGGGGCGCCCAGCTGATCGATCGGCGCAAATCATCTTGGACCGAGCAGGACGATGCCGAGCTGCGCAGCCGCGTTGCAGCCAAACAGACCATCGCGCACATCGCGCGGGAAATGGCGCGCACCATGGATGCAATCCGTGGTCGTGCCGCGGTTTTGCGAATTACGCTGCGGTCATCCCAGCGACCATGGAGAGACGGCGTGTCGCGGCGGCGAGATCCCAATTGAGGCGGGATCACGCGGCCAACTCTAACAGGTCGCGCGACAACAGCGCAGGCGTGCAGCGTGAAGTCACCAGCGCGGGCCGGAAAGGCGCTTATGTTCTTGATCTTGCATCCGCTCAAAGAACGCCGCCGAGGCGGCGCATTCCCATTCGACGGCGGCGGTATCGATATGATCGGCACCTGCGCCAGGCTCATTTTATTGATGGCGCTACCTGGAGCGACGCGGGCGCTCCGAGCCGGATCCGTCATGCGGCGCTAGCCCGAATCTTGTTCAAGCGCCCGAGATCAGGCCTCGAGCGCCAGAACGAGCCGGCCGGCCGGAGCCTCGAGGTTGCGCGGGGACCGTGGACTTATGCCTTCGGGATCCTCGTACGCGCGTTGCGACGTGAAGATGCCGGTCATGTCAACGGGAGGTGCCTGCTTCGCTTTTCGCTTCCGCGATGATCGCCGTCATGTCGAGCGGGCCGGCGATACCGCTCGCTTTGCCGCTGTCCCATGCGGCTCGCAACACAATAAGTTCTTTGGCTCGAGATGCGCGACGCTCGCTCCAGAGCCGCACCGCATCGCATACGACTTCGCTTGTCGACGCATATTCGCCGGTACGCACAGCGGCGTGTATCGTCGTCGCGATCGGATAAGGCACAACCACGGTTATTTGCGCATCGTTACACATCGGCATGTCCTGCGTGTAAAAGATTTCATACAAGATACGCGTCGCCGAGGCTACAAAAGTGGGGACCACATTCTGTGAGGTGTGCCACATGGCACACCCCCGCCGTCAACAAACTATTCTTGTCCGAATCGTCGAATGACCCGAGCAACGCATGACCATCGCCAAAACCCTGCCGAATACTGACCTTGAGACGCTGCGCCAGCGCATCCCACAGATGGACTTCGCCCGCGGTACTCCGGAAAAGATCGCTCTTTGGCGAGAGGACATAGCCGAATCGCGCACCAATCTCATTATTGAAGGTCTGATACCGACAGTCGATGAGGATGCTATGTTTGCCATGATGCTCGAGGCGGGCGTGCCTCCTTCGACGATGGCAATGATCATTCGCGGTCTATACGAGTCCGACCTCACCAGAGTTTCGTCTGAGAACCCTTCGCAATCACGGTGAAATTCGCGGGCCGTTCGGCTCGCTTTCGAAAAGGCGGGCATGGATGATCCGAAGCGTTTGCTCGGCAATCCAAACACCTCGCGGCGCGCTGGGGCGGCCATTACCGGTCGTATCCTACGGTTCGCGGAAGGGGTCGAGGACACTGCGACCGATCGCGCGCCATAGCGCCCACCCGAGGGCCAGCGCTCGCCAGTTCGTTGGCAAGTTGCCGCTCCATGATAACTACTGGAACAACTTGCTATGCGAATCCGTGGGGTATTAAGCTGCTCCCCGCACAACACTCTTCCAGCGCTAGATGACGGACGCGGCGTTCGCGTGATCGTCGCCACCTATTGGATCGCCCAGAACAAGAAGTCGCTGGGCCCGTCAGCTTACAATATGACCGTCTTAGGAGTTGCCACCGCGCTTCCCGCCTCGACGCCGTAGCGGGAGGAGCTTAGGTTTGGCGTCGCTCTGCAAAAAACGGGCGTGAGGAACGGGGATCGCATGGCGGCGCAGATCAGCACAATTGACGACGATCACGAGGGTTTGGCCCGCCGGCTGATCACCCGGTGGCGCGATGATCCAGGCGCAACCTATCGAAGCTGGTTTCTGTGGGATGAGCGGCTGAAAAACTTCCGCTCGATCCGGCGAGGCATCACCCACGTTGTCGGCGAGATCGAGCGCGGCACATTCGGCGTCGCCTACCGGGGATCATCGCTTGAAACCGTCGTCCACTCCGTCGCCGAGCAGCGGCAGATCTTCAAGGGCGCGGACCATGCGTTCCTGTGGAAGCCGAAGCTCCGCATCCCCGACATTTACGAGAGCCCCGACAACCAGCGCGCGTTCGGCCGCTTGCTCGACGCCTGCTCGTGTTGTGACACGGCCGAGGAGATCATCGGCCACATCCACACAATCGATCGCTTGAAGATCAAGGGACTCGGCCCGGCTGTCGCCAACCTCCTCTACTTCCTTCACCCGACGCTGGTGCCGCCCTTCAACACCGCGATCGTCAAGGGCTACAACGCGCTGACCGGCGCGAACGTGAAGCTCGGGAGCTGGGAGCACTTCCTGGCGATGCGGACCGGCATCCTCGACCTCAATGATCGCTACCGCGACCTGCTGTCGAACGACCTGGGCGCAATAGGCGGGCTGTTGTTCGACATCGGCGCCGATCGCTACCCGGCCCCGCCCCTCGAAGTGAGCGGCGCAGCGCTCGCGAGCTGGGGGCAAAGACTCGAGGCGGCGCGCGAGGAAGCGCGTTCGCTCAGCAAGGCAGCGCAGCGCGACGGCGAAAACGAGCGTACTCATACCGAGGTTCAAGCATGGCTTCGCGATCTCGGGCTGGCGCTCGGCTATGACGTGTGGATTGCCGCGAACGACCGCAGTCGGCCGTTTAACGGATCACCCTTGGGCGCGGGGTGCCTTGAGCACCTGCCCAATTCAATCTCGACATCGAAAGGGGCGGATTCCATTCGCCTGATCGACGTGCTGTGGCTTGAGAAGGTCGGCGATCACGTCGCCGCGGCGTTCGAGGTGGAGCATTCGACGTCGATCTATTCGGGTATCGTTAGGATGCTCGACCTGGCCTTGAGCGGTAGCGACCTTCACGCAACCGCAGGGCTGTTCCTTGTCGCGCCCGACGCGCGCGAGGCGGATGTCCGCGCGCAGTTGCAGCGGCCCGCGTTCAGCCGCGTCGCCGACCTCGACATATCCTACCTCCCTTATGGCGAACTCGAAAGGAACCGCGAGGCCATCGCTCGGTTCGGATCGGGGCTGAAGGCGATCAAGGCCGTGTCCAGCAAGCTCGCATGAATTGGCGGAGCCAGCGGCAAAGGATGATGCCTCGGGGTGCGTATCTAGGGGCAGGCAGGGGCTCACATAGATATCGGGCGATGCACCAGATCGGCCCTGACATAAAGGCGTGCATGGATCGCATGTCTCGATTGCCATGTGACGTGTCTTCACACCGCGATGAATTACTGCCCCAAAACGATGGCCAGCACATAGCGACTTAGCATGAAAATCATGGCTTAAAGTATTCAGATTTGCGCGATCGCGATCGACTTCAAGAAAGATTGCGTGGCGGCGTGCCGCAAGTGCCCCGACGCTTGCGATCGGATAGCGACCTAGCGGCGCCTGCGTGGGCGATTTGGACGCGCGCACATCCATACGGCGAGCTGTCGGGCATCAGCAAGCGAATTGCGGGACTTGCCCTTAAATGCTGAAGTTCAGCAATTCTGAGGGGCGGAACCAAGCGGCGCGTATACGCCATTGAGGCCACTAGGTTCGGCTGTTCGCTAGAACGGCCCCTTAAGGAGTGAAGCGGACCTTCTGTGGCTGCCACCTCATGGCAAGCTGAACGGCAACGGCAGGATTGCATTAGCGCTAACGGCGGAAACAAACGATAATGCGTCAGCTGGCAACGACGATCGACACCAGGGCTTCGGTCGGCGAAGTTTGGACGATTCTCAGCGACTTTGCGGCGTATCGAAACTGGCACCCCTTGGTTGCTATGCACGGCGAGGCCGTGTTCAACGCTACCCTGACGATCGAGCCAACAGCACTGCGGCCGGGACCCGGGAACCCGATGATTCCCGCCCGGGTCGTCTGGTACGTACCTGTGGAACTGATCGGCTGGCGTCTTGGCATCCGCCGTCTCTTATGGATCGACGAAACCTACCGAGTTATCGCGTTGGCAGATGGCGCTCAGGTCCTCCACGAAGTGCAGTTCAGCGGGTTGCTCGCCCGCCCCACTCAGATGTTGATCCGTCGGCGCGTGATGCTTTATTTGGAACGGACAGATCAGGCACTGCAGGATCGGCTTCCAAAAGGAGAAGATCCCGTCGCACCCGCATCGTCGTTGCATGGCACTTCGGGAGAAAGCTGGCGGCAGGTTGGGCGCAAAAGGTTCTAGCGGGCGAAAGGTCTGATTTCGCGCGGCCGAGGTTCAACCATGTGCGCGATCAACCCATGCTTGCGAGCAGGCTATCGATCGACACCGTCGCAACGGTTGCAAAATTATCGGCAACTCCGAACGGTAGCAACAGCATGCGATCTCGAACGAGGCTCCCGCAGCTGTAGACAACATTGGGGACATAACCGTCGCGTTCACTCACGCTTGGTTCGAGCACAGGCCGCTCCGTCCTGGCGAGGAGCTTCGTCGGATCACTCCGATCGAGGAGGCAGGCGCCGATGCAATAATTGCGGACCGCGCCCACGCCATGTGTGATCACGAGCCAGCCTTCTTCGATCTCGATCGGCGAGCCGCAATTGCCGAGTTGGACAAATTCCCAAGGGTAACGCGGCTGAAGCACCTTGCCGCCGCCTTCCCAGTTTAGAAGCCGGTCAGACTGATGCACCCAGATTGATTCGCTGTCCTGCCGACCAAGCATGGCAAAACGCCCACCAACACGTCTCGGGAAAAGCGCCATCCCTTTCGCGCGCGCCGCTGCCCCGGAAAGTGGCCGCATCTCGAACGACCGGAAGTCACCGGTTGTCAGCAACTCCGGTCGCGCTTGCGCGCCGTCAAAGGCAGTGAAGATACCGTTATATAGCGTCGAGCCATCGTCTTCTGAAAATCGGACAAGACGCAGATCCTCAATCCCTTGACGATGCCGGGCAAGGACGGGGAACAACACCGTCTCCGACACATCGCGGCTGCCATCGCAGCACAGCGTCACCGAGTCGTCAGCGCCTTCTGGCAGTTGAATGACGGGAGGAATGGCGGTCTCACTCGGAGTATCGACGACGACTTCTCCTGACGCGAGCCATAGGCCGGTCCGGAACGTGACCGACGAAATATGGCCCTCTCCGATCCCCCTGAGCGACATGATGAATCGGACGGTGCCTAGCGCTTCAGGGGCCTGCCCGGGATCCAGCACGACGCTCGGGTTAAACAGGGCTGCCGCTTCGAACGCATATTCTTCGCTGAGGTAGGCACCGATCAGCCTTTGCTGGTCATCTGCCACCGTACGGTCAATCATCAGGCTGGCGGCGACTTCGCAGAAGCGTCTACGGAGCAGATCATCGACATCGCGGTGCCGTTCGTCCAACGACGCCTTCACCCTCGTGAGTTCGATATCGAGGTCTTCCGCGCCAAGCTCCATGACCCGCTCGGCGATCTGCTGCACGCGCGACTGGCCGCTTTCGAACCCGTCGGGATAGTCTGGGGCGAACGGCCGAATAACGGTCCGGCTCGGGTCGGGACGCAACAAGATGTGCTCGTGCTTGACGAGACCTGCATTACGAGCCGCGTGCCGCGGTGACCGCGGGGGGTCGTCTCTGATGGAAAATGGTCCAACGCGCATATTGTCTCTTACGCAGGCGTGAGTTCCATCCCTCATGTTGACCCTCGCGCCAGCATCGGCCTGCGCCACGAGAATGCTCAAGGGTCATAACCTTCTTTGATAACGTCAAACGGAATCCACATATCCCGTGATATTTGATGGCTGCTTTCCGGACCCAGTCCTATTGCGCTGTGATCAAAGCGAGCAAGCGGAGGGGGTGCGATGTCTAAGCTTGGTTCCAGCGCTGCGGCAGGGGCGCTCGCAATCGCGCTATGCGCACAGCCCGCGCAATCACAGGTCGCCGAGCCTGCTCCGCCAGGTCCAAATTCGACACCGTCTGACCAAGGCGAGATTGTGGTCACCGGCACCCGCCGCGCCGACTTGACCGCCGCCGATGCGCCGTTGCCGATCGACATCATTTCCGGCGACCGGCTCACCCGGCAGGGCAGCGCCGACCTCAACGATGTGCTGCGCGCCGAGATACCGTCTCTCAATATTCAGCGGTTCGTCAGCAACGATGGCGCGGTGTTTACGCGGCCCTTCTCGCTGCGTGGGCTCCCGCCCGACCAGACGCTGGTTCTGGTCAACGGAAAGCGCTTTCACAGAGGCGCGACCGTCCAGTTCACCAACATCCCCTACATCCGCGGTTCGCAAGGACCGGACCTGAGTGCCATTCCGTCGATCGCGATCGGCCAGCTCGAAGTTCTGCGCGACGGCGCCTCCGCGCTCTATGGCTCCGATGCCATCGCGGGTGTGCTCAACTTCCGGCTGCGGACCAATCGGGAAGGCGGCACCCTGATCGCGCGCTACGGCCAATATTACAAGGGCGACGGACGCGACATTCTCCTCCAGGGCAATATCGGCCTCCCGTTCACCGAGCGCGGCTTCGTCAACATCAGCGGCGAATATTCGAACAGCAATCCAACCTCACGCGGCATCCAACGTCCTGACGCTCAGGCGCTGATCAATGCGGGCGTGCCGGGCGTGCCCGTGCCTGCCCAACGCTGGGGCAATCCGGCTGCCGAAGCGGCGCGGATCTTCGTGAACGCGGGCATCGACCTTACCGACACCCTGAAGTTCTACACGTTCGGCAACTATAGTTGGAGCAGCGGCACGACGGCCTTCTTCTACCGCAACCCGAACACGAGCTTCATCGCGACGAGCATCCCGCTGACGACCACCCGTGGCGGACCGCGCTTCAGCTTTCGCCAGCTCTATCCGGGCGGTTTCACGCCCGATTTCGGCGCAACAGTCACCGATGCGTCGCTCGTCGGCGGGCTGAAGGGAGACGTCGGTTCCGGCCTTACCTATGACGTGAGCGCGTCTTACGGACGCAACTCGGCCAGTTATCGCATCACCAATACCGTCAATCCGTCCCTCGGTCTGAGTTCGCCCACAACCTTCAAGCCGGGCAAGCTCGAGCAGCGCGAGCTCAACTTCAACCTTGATCTCACCTATCCCATCGCGCTCGGCCTAGCCGATCCACTGACGCTCGCTGGCGGTGCCGAGTATCGGCGCGAAACCTACGAGATAACTGCGGGTGATATTCCCTCGTGGCAGGTTGGCCCATACGCATCCGTGATCGATCCCGACACTGGCGCGCGAACCGGATTGCCGGTCGGATCGAACGGCTTCCCCGGCTTCAGCCCGACGCAAGCCGGTGTCTTCTCGCGCAGCAACTGGGCGGTCTACTCGTCGCTCGAAGGCAATCTGACGAAGTGGTTCCAGGCCGGTCTGGCCGGACGCTACGAGGATTTCACCGATTTCGGCGGCCGCTTCACCTGGAAGGCGAGCGCGCGCGCTGACTTTTCGAGCATGTTCGCCGTGCGCGGCTCGGTCAACACCGGCTTTCGCGCGCCGACGCCCGGGCAGTCGAATGCGTCGCAGGTCCAGACCAACATCGATTCGGTCACGGGCGCCCCGCTCACTGCCGGAATCGTTGCGCCAGCCAACCCCGTGGCCCAGTTCTTTGGGGCTACGCCGCTCAAGCCGGAGCGTTCCTTCAACGTCGCCGGCGGCGTCGTGATCAAGCCTGCACGCAATGTCACCCTCACGGTCGATTATTTCAACATCAAGGTGAAGGACCGCATCGCCGTATCCGGCAACTTCAACCTGACGCAAGCGCAACGCGATCAACTCGCGGCACTCGGCATTCCCGGCGGGGGTTCGTTTCAGCAGGTCAGCTTCTTCACCAACTCGTTCGACAGCCGCACGCAAGGCGTCGATGCGGTACTGACCGTCGGCATGAACATGCTCGGGGGCCGCGGGACGTTCGGCGTCAATGCGAACTACACCGACACCAAGGTGACGCGGGCATCGCCGGTGATCGCCGCGGATCGCGAACGCCTGCTCGAGCTCGAAGGTTTCGTACCGAAATGGAAGGGGAACGCATCCTTCGTTTATGAGGGTGACCGCATTGGCCTGACCGCGCGCGCGAACTATTATGGCAAGTGGACCGACTATGGCGCGACACCCGCAGCCGACCAGACCGGCGGCGCGGAGGTGCTCGTCGACCTCGAAGCCTCATACAAGCTCACATCGATGTTCCGGCTCGCGATTGGTGCGGAGAACCTGTTCAATAACTATCCCGACCGGGAAATTCGTCAGTCGCAGATCGCGAACGGCATCCAATATCTCAGGTTCGCGCCCACCGGGTTCAGTGGCGGGTTCTGGTATGTCCGCGGCACCGCCAAATTTTAGCCGAGCTCCACACGCCCCGTGGCGAGGAAGGCGACCCGATGTTCTTCGAGGACCGCAATAAACGCCTGCGCGACTTGAGACATCGGCCGAAGCTTCGGCGTGAAAAGCATATATTCGAACAGCACGTCGGGCTTGAACGGCCGGACGACCAGGCCGCGGTCGACATAGTCGGCCGCGGTTATGGGATTGAGAATGGAGCACCCCAACCCTTGCAGCACCAGCGCACAGATTGTCATCGCATATTGGGTTTCGATGATCATGTCGCGATCGACGCCGGCATCCTCGAACACGCGGTCGATGCGGTGACGCGTCCGGTCTTCGAGCGCCAGCGAGATAAACCGCTCGCCCTCAAGATCGGCGGGTTCAATACATGGCTTTTCAGCGAGCCTGTGACCCGGCGGCAGGACGCACGCTCCCGGACACCGCAGAAAACTTTCCATCGCGATACCCGGCAACTCCCGCGCGGGAGTCGCAAGACCGATGTCGAATTGCTGATTAGCGATCCACTGCCTGACCGTCGACGAGCTACGAGTTTGCAGTTGGATAGAGACGCCAGCATGCCGACGCCGGAACGTCGTGATGACCGCCGGCAGAAAACTGACCGCCAACGCCGGAAGTGCTGCGATCCGCAGCGTCCCCGTCGAAGCGTTGCGGATGTCGGCCGCCGCGCGCTTCAGAACCGCAATGCCGGCAAAGCTACGCTCGACCTCGTGGAAGAAGATGTCGGCTTCCGGCGTCACCGTCAGCGCTACGCCTTTCGAGCGGACGAACAGCGGAAACCCGAGCTGATGTTCGAGATCGGCCAAAAGCTTACTGACGGCCGGCTGCGAGATGTGGAGCGCGGCTGCCGCTTGGGTGACCGAGCCGGACAGCATGACAGCCCGGAACGCTTCAAGCTGGCGCAGATTCATCGGGCTTACTCCCTGGTTATCGCCTTCGCTTATAACCCCAGCCCCATGCTTGCAGACAAGATATGACTTTGTCGCGCACCGACATGGCAGTGCGGCACGCACCGCAAGGCGTCTGGAGCGGCGTTCCCGCGTCGGTTCTCTGCTTGCACGCCCAGTCTCGGGCCAGAGTATGTTTGGCGTGCGCAGTTGGCGACCAGCCGCTTCCAGCGTCGATTTGCAAAGGCGTCCAGTGATGACCGACGCGCCATTGGACGCTCGATCTCAGGACGAGCAGACCTGCTCGTTTGCCGAGGCGACGACCCTCCTCCATTCGACTTCGCCATCGGCGCAGCAGGCGGGCCTCCTTAACCCGCCGGTGCACCGCGCCTCGACGATCGTCTACGACCGGGTCGAGGATTATATCGACAGGCATCGCCACCTGTATGATGGCGTCATTTACGGCCTGTACGGCACCGAGACGAGCCACGCGCTTGGGAACGCGATCGCGCAGCTGGAGGGTGGCGTACGGACCGTCCTCACCTCATCCGGGACGGCTGCGATTTCGCTCAGCCTCTCCGCATTTCTGGGCGCAGGCGACCACCTTCTCGTGGTCGATACCGTCTACCGCTCGACCCGACGGTTCTGCGATGAGGTTCTGACCAAACACGGTGTAGAGGTTAGCTATTTCTCGCCTGCCATCGGCAGCGAGATCGCGTCTCTCATCCGACCACATACGCGGATGATATTCCTTGAAACACCGGGATCGCTCACCTTCGAACTGATCGACGTCCGGGCGATCACCACCGTCGCCCGCGAGCAGGGGATCCTTACCGCTCTCGACAACACCTGGGCCACTCCAATGCTCTTTCGCCCGATCGAGCACGGTGTCGATATTTCGATCGCGGCCGCCACCAAATATCTCTCTGGCCATTCCGACGTGATGCTTGGCGCCATGACGGCCGCGACTGCGGACATTTACAAGCGCCTCAAGGACACGGCCGCGCGCTGGGGCAGTTCAGCAAGCCCCGACGATTGTTATCTGGTGCACCGCGGCCTTCGTACCCTCGACGTGAGGTTGGAACGCCACCAGCGGACCGCTCTTGAATTGGCTGCCTGGTTCGAAACTCAGCCTGAAGTCCGAAGGGTGCTCTACCCTGCCCTTCCCGGCGATCCGAGCCATTCGATCTGGAAGCGCGACTTCACAGGCGCTTCGGGACTCTTCGGCGTGCTGCTCGACCCAATGTCAGCCACCGAGCGGGCCGCGCTGTTCAACGAACTGTCGCTGTTCAAGCTGGGCTCGAGCTGGGGAGGATTTGAGAGCCTGATGGTGCCTTCTTGGCCGGCACCGACGCGCAGCTGCTCCGCGCTCGACGACGGGGCGCTCATTCGCGTGCATGCCGGACTGGAACGCGGTGCGGATCTCATTTGCGATCTGGAGCAGGCTTTCGCGCGTCTGCGATCGGTCCGCGTAAAAATCTGACTGACGCCCTGCGCCCTCACCAGAACAAGAGAAAAATCTGCGGTCATGAACATGAGAACAAAGAAGTCGCAGCCAGCTGTGCGAGAGCGATATGCGCTGAGCGCGCAGCTCGCCGGCTTGTCGTGCATCCGCTGCGGAAGGACACTGCCGCTAGGCGATTATTTCGAAGGCTGCCCGGCCTGCCGTGACGAGGGTCAGCCCGCCGCCGTACGATCCGAATTTCACCAATTCCCGACGGTGCTAGGTAACCCAGACGCGCGAGGCATGCAGCGCTACGCCGCGTGGATGCCCTATTCCTCCTGGGTTTCCCTTGGGGAGGGCGGCACTCCTTGCACCCCCGTCCGTCGCCTCGCCGACGAGGTCGGCGTTGCCGCCCTGCATCTCAAGAATGAGGGGATGAATCCGAGCGGCTCGCACAAGGACCGGGTCAGCTGCCTCACCGTCACGCGCGCGCTCGACATCGGCGCGACGAAGATCGTGGCGGCTTCCAGCGGCAATGGTGGCGCCTCTCTTGCCCTTTATGCCGCGGCCGCCGGGATCGAATGCTGCATCGTGTCTACCCCCGCGCTCTCGCCCATCCACCGTCGGGCGATCACCCTTGCGGGCGCCGACCTCGTGATCGCAGGCGACTCGCTCGAACGATGGCAGCTCGTCACCGATATGGTCACGCAACAGGGTTGGTTTCCGGCGACCAATTATCTCAATCCGCCCGTCGGCAGTAACCACTTCGGCATCGAAGGACTGAAAACGCTCGCGTTCGAGTTGGTGGAAGATCTTGGCCGCGATAGCATAGACGCTGTGCTCGTGCCGACGTCGCGCGGTGACCTCCTGTGGGGGTTGTACGAAGGATTTCGGCAGCTGAAGGCGACAGCGCGGATGGAAACGCTCCCGCGGCTGTTCGCGGTCGAGCCATTTCCCAGGATCGACAGGGTTCTGCATGGGGCGGCGATTACTGGCGTCTTTCCCGGCTCGACGACGCTCTTCTCGATTGGTGGATCGACCGTGACCTATCAGGCGGCGGAGGCGATCCGCCAGACCGGCGGTGGCGCCGTCGTCGTCGACGATGCGGCTGTCGCTCGCGATCAAGTCCGCCTCGCACGGCACGGATGCTATGCTGAGCTGTCCTCTGCAGCGACGCTCACGGCACTGGAACTCCTGCTGCAACAAGGAACGATCGCGCGCGACGAGGCGGTCGTTCTGATCGCGACGTCCAACGGCTACAAGGACTCGCCGGATGCGGCGAGCGCGGCATGACCCAGCCATCGACGCCCGACTCGCTGCTGCGCCGCGAGATCGGCCGGATCGGCGTGGCGACGATCGCGATGAACGGTGTCATCGGGTCGGGCATCTTTGCGCTGCCCGCAGTCGCGATCGCGCAGGCAGGGTATTTCAGCCCCTGGCTGTTTCTGCTCTGCGGCGTTCTCATCCTGTCGGTTGCGCTCACGCTCGCACGGACGGCAAGTTTCTTTGAGACGACGGGGGGGCCAATCGTCTACACGTCGCATGCCTTCGGGCGGTTTGTGGGGTTCCAGACCGGGCTGCTCATCTATGTCAGCCGTGTCGCTGCGATCGCGGCGAGTGCCAACCTGATCGTCAGCTATGCGGTGCCGATCTGGAGCCCGCTGGCGTCCGGCTTGCCGCGAATGATCGCGATCGCGAGTTACATTGCGCTTGCGACGATCTTGAACGCGATCGGGGTCCGTGCGGGGATGGCAGCGCTTTATCTGATCAGTATCCTCAAGCTCGCGCCGCTGCTGCTCCTCATTCTGGTCGGTTTCCCAGATGTCGAATGGGGCCTGGTGACGAACGCCAATGTTTTGCCGCCGGAGGCCATAGGACGAACCATGCTCGTCCTGCTCTACGCATTCATCGGCTTTGAATTCAGTCTGATCAATGCGGGCGAAACCCGTGACGCGCGCTCCGCCATCCCCCGAACGCTCGTTACCACTGTTCTCGCTATCGCCGTCTGCTACGCCTTAATCCAGCTCGTCGCGGTGTCGGTCGGTCCAGACCTTGGCGGCAGCAACGCGCCTCTCAACGAACTCGCCCGCCGGCTCATGGGTCCCACCGGCGCTCTCGTGCTCGGCCTGGGGGTCGTGTTCTCGATTGGCGGCGGCAGTCTGACGTCTTTGCTCACCGCGCCCCGACTGACCTACGCATTGTCGCGCGACGGCACACTGCCCGGCTGGTTTGGTACCGTAAACGCGCGAACGCGCGTGCCGGTGAATTCCATCCTGTTCTGCGGCGCGTTGAGCGTTGCAATGGCGGTAGGTCAGCAGTTCGTGTGGCTCGCGACGCTCAGTACTTTCGTTCGCTTGCTGACGTACGGGCTGTGCATCGCCTCGTTGCCGGTGATTGAGAGGACGGTGCCGGCAGCAGCCGGGCAGTTCAGGTTGCCCGGCGGTCTCGCGATCCCATGCGTCGCGCTGCTTCTGACCCTCTGGCTGCTGGGCCAATCCACAATTGAAAACTTCGCGATTGCCGGCTGCGTCGTCGTCGCGGGAACCGTCGGTTATTGGCTATGCACGCGAAAGCGCGCTACCGCGTCGGAGTTCGGATCCGCCGACGTTCCAGGACGAAACGATCGGGCGATTAATGATGACCGTGCGTAGCGTCTGCCGGTGCGCATTAGCCGGGCCGGCGGTTACCTTGATGCAACAGGCCGGATAACGCGCGGGAAGCCGGGCGACATTCCTCGGTCCGAAGATGGCTGCCTTCGGATGCGTCACCGTCCAAGCGGCCAACAGCAATTGTGGATTTTGATACGGCACTGACAGAGGGAGCGACGAAAAGCCGGATTTCAAGGCTGATCCTCTGGCGCCGGTGACAAGCCGTTATCGAAAGGGGTCGCGGCGTTATCAACCGGGTGATCGTGTGTCTCGATACCAGCATAGTGGTTGAGCTGGTCCTCGGAGACGTTCGCATATGGTTCGGGCTTGTTGCAGCCGGTCAGACCCATAACGATCAGGACGATCGCTACCGCAGGCACGCGTTTCGAGGTCAACGTCCCACTCCTCCCTGCCTGAACGAGCCACGTGTCTCCAGCCCGGCGCTCGCTCATATGGCCTTCAAAGGACATTACGCGCCAGCGGGCGCTGGCCCTCGGTTTTTCGTACCGAAAGCCAGGATCGGCGATCGGGCGTATTTATCAGCGGAGATGGACTGTCGAAGTGAATGAGGGATACCGCGCTCTCACGCGTATAATGAACTAGGTGTCCGCCGATATCAGAGGTGGGACGTAATGATGCGTTACAACCGTACAAAGATCGTGTCGCGGGCGTGCGCCATCGGGGCGGGTCGCCGTGCTCGGTTTATTGCCATGACGCCAATCACAGACACGCCCCTGGCGCTGATGCGGATGGCGCTGGCGTTGCTCGACACGAACGGAGAGGGCGTAAGCCCATGCGCGATCCATCTTCAGACGGCAATTGATGCAAGACTGCGCAAAACGCCGGAGCAAAACGGGAACGGAGCGATGTTTGGCGGTGGGGAATTGAGGAGCCATTGATGCTTACGATCCCTATTCGAATTGCGAAAGATGAAATCAAGCACCATTCCTTACGGAAGATTTGGTGACCGGGATTTTCGCGAGGGAAAAAGTATCCGGTCGCGCATCAGTATTGAAGGCCGCAACGAACGAGGTCGACCGTGGAACGCTGCGACTTGGATTATTACGAACGCAGAGCAGAGCAGAGCAGGAGCTCGAGCTTGCCCAACGTGCAACCAGGCCGGAAGTCGTCGCCGCGCACTATCGATTGGCCGAACTCTATCTCGCGCGGCTGCCGCCCCAATCCGAAGCGAAGGATGATCGCCGACAGGATGATTCGACGGCTTCGGCTGCCGTCGTCGACTTTCGCCTTCGCGAGACGACCGATAGCCCCGCAGAACCGACCGTCCCAAAAGATCGCTAATGGCCTTTTCTTCGTTTCTTGGCCCGCCGCTTCCACGCCAAGATTCGTTTGACGGATCGCGTGCCAGCTGCCGGAATGGCGTTTAGGCTTGCGACTGATGCCGTCGGCGCAGCGGCAATCCGGGGAAACCCAGCAACGGCTATGATCGTCTTCGAGCAGGCCGCGGAATCAGGTCCAACCGCTTCGTCATGACCAACTCGTCCACCGGGCCATCATGGCAAAACGGTTCCGAGGAAGACGGATCGGCAAGGGCATAGCCCAGTTTTCGATAGAACCTTTGGGCTGGCACGTTGCCGGGCGCAACATTAATCGCAACAAGTTGTCGACCCGTGCCGAGCAGCCACTCCTCCGCTGCGGCCACAAGGCTGCGTCCGATCCCTTGTCCGCCCGAGGCCGACACGACCCCCAGTTCGAACGATCCCAGCGTTGCGGCACAAATGCCGGCGACCGGGCGAGCGTCGACATAGCCGACCGCCTGTCCGCCAACCTCGTACAGGAAAATGCCGCGCCTGGCTTCTTCGCAATCGATCAAGTCTCGCGCACAACGCGCCTCTACGGTTGCATGGCTAAGCCGCCCCAATGACAAAAACGGCGTTTCGCTCGAGAGCGCCAGTTTCAGGGTCGCGAGATCGCTCGAGTCAGCGTGGCGGCCGATGCGCGCCGCTGTGGGCAGTTTGCCACGTAAGAAAACGTCGGGCTCACTGACCTCATGATGCGCATCCTCCTCTTCCAGATTTTGGAAATCGAGGCGTATTGAGCATCCCATGCATTTTCTCCAAGAGCTCCATCTCGCAACAGAACCGGCTGGTTCGTGGCGAGCAGGACCAGGATTGCCGCTGCGAACCGCCGTCACGGTCCTGTTGGGCGCTGGCCGGTTCGCTGTGACGGTTGCCGGTCTGGCTCTGAACCGAACGCCCTTCCTGCCCAAATGCTAAGACGCCGCCGCAAAGGGACCTCCCACCGCTGTGCGAGAAGCCATGATCCAGCGCACAGCGCTGCCAGCACAGCGACGCCGATCCACGGCGCGCTGGCCTGAAGCAAATGAGGGGACAACCGCGCCGCGCCCAGTACAAGCGCCGAGAAAACCGGGATTTGCAGCACGTATATGGGATAGGACACGTCGCCAAGCAGCCTGTCGATGCGCCGACTGAATCGCGGTGCGCGCGCTGTCGCGGCAATGAGAACCAGCGGGAAGATGGCAAGCACGACCACTGCATCGGCCGCCCCGCGGACAGAAGCGGGAACCGGCCACGCAAGCGCCAGCGTCGCAATACCGATGGGGACGATAGCCGGGATGGAGATCGCCGGGAGTCGTCCCGTCGCTCGAGCACGAAAGACGAGCACGCCCAAAAAGAAGGAAAAGAGCACGCGGAGAACCGCAAGATGCACATCAGGCCAATAGGCGCCACCGTTGAGGTTACCGCGCACGATGGCGATGGCGGCGACCGCCGCCCCGCTTGCGCCAACGCCGATCGCCAGCTTCTGCGACGACAGGCGGGAGACCGATACGGCATAAATGATGTTGGCGAGCAGCTCGAACGCCAAGGTCCAGGCGACAAAATTGCCCGGGAAGAGGGGATTATCTGGGAATCCGACGGGCGGTACGGGCACCATGAAAAAGTTGAGGACGGTTGAAAGCGCAACCGCCATACCAAGCCCATCGTGTCGATAGAAATAGGCAAGCTCTATGGTGCTGAGCAGGAGCGCAACCAGGTAAAACGGTAACAGCCGAATGACGCGCGCGCGCAGGAAGGCGCCAGCGTTCATCTCCCCGGCAAGCTTGGCGTCATAGGCATTGGCGAGCACGAATCCGCTCATCGCGAAGAACAGATCAACGGCGAGGTACGCGCCGGGCGCGGCGATCGGCGCGAACGCCTGAGGAAAATGAAGGACGACGACACTCATCGCGGCGATGCCGCGCAAGATATCGAGGATGTGATAGGACCGGGATCGTTGAGCGGCGCTCTCCTCGGCGCCGGTGCCCACTTCCGCCATGTCGTGCCCCTGTTCGATGGGTCCGCCGCCACAATCTGGCATCGTGCCTGGAGACCTAAACCTAACTACGCGGCTTCCCCTCCAAACCCTCGCCCAGCGCCAGCATTTGGTGCTGAACGTCGCCAGCCCCTTCTACCCATTCGGCGCTGTCGTTTTCGGCGATCCTGATCGCCGACACGTTCGTACAAGCCGTGATCGTTACGCCGTGCGGCGTCTTCACTCCGCGCACGCCCTCTTTTCAACTCAGGTACGATCCCGGAGGGCACCTATCCGCGCCCCATCGCCGCGATGATGCCGAAGATTTCGCCGGTGAACTTGATGAGAAGCTCAGCGATCGCTGCGCCAAACGCGGCGAGGCAGAAAAGGAGAACGATCAGCTTGGGCACGAGACTGAGGCTTTGTTCGCTGATCGACGTCGCTGCCTGAATAATGCTGATGACCAGCGACACGATCATCATCGGCGTGAGCAGGACCACCATGATCAGCCCGATGACCGAGAGCATCCGACCCGCCTCGTCCAGAAGGAGAGACTGGTCCAAGGCGGTCACATCCCCGATGCGGGGGGCGCGAGCGTGCCGAGCCACGCAACCAGCGCCAGGATGACGACGACGCACGCGGTCTCGACGCCCAGGCTCAGCCGCAGCGAAACCAAGGCACCGCGATGATCTTCCCGCGCGATCGACTGTTCGAACGCAGGCGTCAGGCGATAGCGGTTGAGGGAGGCGAGCGCCAGCATACTTACGAAAAGCGCAAGCTTCGCAAGAAGCAGGCGACCGTACAGGTTGGTGCCGAGCGCACTGACCTGGTCCGGCCCGACGAGCAGCCAGCTGTTGACCAGACCTGTGACGACAAGGACCGCGACGACCACCGTTCCGATACCGCCAAATCCGTGGAGCGCCCGGTGACTCAGCCTGAGATGCGCGACGTCGACGCGCTCGACCGGGCGGGCGAGCAACAGCAGCAAGCCCAAGAGCGCGCCGACCCAGGCGCCAGCTGCAACCAGATGGAAAATATCGGCAATCAGATGTATCCAGCCGACAGTCCCTTCGTCCATGGCACCATGGCCCGTCCATGCCAGCGTCGCGAGCGAGACCGCCGCAGCTGTCATGATCAGGCTTAGCGACCAGGCTCTGTCGGCAGCGCCCAGCGCCAGACCACCGGCGACCGCCAGCGCAGCCATCCGCACCAGCCAAGCGGTGCCGATCGCGCCGCCGCCCAGGAGCGCGCCCACGGCGGTACTGTCGATGGGCCACAATGGCGTTCCGGCCATGACCGACACCATCAGCAGCAGCGCGAAAGCGGACAACAGGAGGCCGAAGACGGCGAAGCCTGTCAGCCATGGCCGCAGGGCTATCGCATCTTCGCGCTCGCCCGCGCGCAGTCCATATAGACTGAACGCCGAAAGGCCGAACAGCGCCGCCACCACAAGGTACAGCGCAAGGCGTACGACGATGGTCGGCCCGTCGAACATTGGCTTACTTCACCGCGAACGCGAGATGTCCATTGATTTTGTGCGTGTCCCCCGAAACGACATTCCAATTGACGGTGTAGCGGCCGCGTGGAAGCCGCGAACTCGGTGTGATGACAAGCGTCTTGCCATCGGGCGCGACAGCCGAGCTGCTAGCCATCTTCATAGCCGCCATGCCGGGCATTGCGGCCATAACGACATCAGCCTTCGAGAACGCGGGAACCAGCTTCTCGCTGAACTGAAGCGTGATCTTCGTGGGCGACGCCACTACGCCATCGGCCGGCGGATTGGCCGATACGAGCTTGGGGTGCGCGTAGGCGGTTCCGCCGACAAGGGCGAAAGCAAGCGTAGCAGCGGTAACGATGAAACGACGCATTGAGCGATTCTCCATTTTATGATGCTCATCTGACGTTACGCGGCGCGGCCGTTCATCCCTCAAATCCTTTTTCGATACGGCAAGGGGCATCGCGCCGTGAGGGATGAAGCCCCCGCGGGCGTATCACTGATTACCAGCACCAGACGATCACCGGCGGCGTCGCATCCACGCCTTCGAGGTTCTGGTGCCGTCCTGGTCACGGAGAGTTTTTGAATGTCTTCACAACCGGCCGTCCGCCGCTGGGACGGCGATCCGCAGAAAATGCTCGATTGCGTCGTGATCGGGGGCGGTCCGGCCGGACTGACCGCCGCAATCTATCTTTCGCGCTTCCTGCGCAGCTGCGTGGTGATCGACGGGGGTGCGGGACGTGCTGCGTCCATCCCACGGTCGCATAACCTGCCCGGCTTCCCGGACGGCGTGTCGGGTATGGAGCTGCTCGCTCGTCTGGAAACCCAACTTCACGAATATGGCAGCGCCGTGCGAAGAGCGGAGGTTTCTGCAGTCAGTCTATCGGAGCCGGGGTTTCTCATCAGCTGCGCGGGTGATGTCTTTCGATCGCGGTCGGTCGTTCTCGCGACGGGGGTCGTCAACCACAAGCCGAATATTCCAGAGACCGTGCATGCGCTCGCCGTCTCGCAGGGCTTGATCCGCTATTGTCCGGTCTGCGACGGCTACGAAGCGCGCCTGACGCCGATTGCGGTCCTGGGCGCGGATCGCCACGGCGCGGCCGAAGCCTTGTTCCTGCGCCGCTATGGCGCTGCGGTGACCTTGCTCGCACAACGCTCGCTCGATCTGACGACCAGCGATCTCGAACGGTTGGAGCGTGCAGGCATCGATGTTGTCGCGGAACCGATCGATGATTTACGGCTGGCTGACGACGCGGTCGAAGTTTCGTGGCGTGGGTTGCCGCGGCGATCATTCGGCACGCTCTATCCGGCCCTCGGGTCAACGGCCCGGACCCAATTGGCCACGGGGCTCGGCGCCAATCTGAGCGATCAGGGATGCCTTCTCACCGATGACCACCAACAAACATCGGTACCGGGGTTTTACGCGATTGGCGACGTCGTCGAAGGGCTGGATCAGATTTGCGTAGCCACCGGCCATGCTGCAATCGCGGCGACGGCGATCCATAACGATCTGCTTGAGCGCGACTATCAAACATCGGTGGACGCGCCCGCAGGAATCAAAGGCTAGCGGCGGCATTGGGAACAAGATCGACAGCAGCGTCGCGCGCCGAGGGACTTTCGGAGCGATGCGTTTTTCCGAATATCGGGTTGTGAGGGGTAAAGGTTGCCGCCGCGTAATCTGTGATAAGAGCGTTGGAGTGACGGAAATGGATGATCTTGACGCGCTGCTTCGGCAGCTTGCGCGGGTACCGGCGCCTCCCGGGCTCGCATCGATGGAAGACAGGGTATTCGCCCGGCTTAACACCAGGACCGCCGCGCGCGCCGGACTGGGTCTCAGCATCGGCACTGTCGCCGCGGCGCTGATCATGGGGGTCGCCGGTAGCGTTCCCGCATCGGCCAGCTTTGCGTCGCCGTTGGCGCCCCTGGGTCCGAGTTCACCGCTCGCGCCGTCGACACTGCTTATGGGTGCGCCGTGAACTCCTCTTGGCGGACCACGGTCACGGTCGTGACCGCCTTTGCCGCGGCGCTGGGCGGTGTTTTCGTCGGCCGCGAACTTCTGCCCGCGGCGCCGCGACCCGGTGCTGAACTCCACGACGTCTTGCACCACCGCCTTGCGCTCGACGGCAATCAGCGAACTCGCCTTGATGCGCTCGAGCAGCGCTATGCCGTGCAGCGCCGCGCGCTGGAGTTCGAATTGCGGGCCGACAATGCCCGCCTAGCAGCGGCCATCGAGGCCGAACATGGAAACGGCCCGCGTGTGGCAGCGGCGGTCGATCAGAGCCATGCCGTCATGGGCGAACTGCAAAAGGCAACGCTTTCGCACATTTTCGCGATGCGCCAATTGTTGAAGCCCGATCAGACGACACAATTCGACCAGGCGGTAGTGAAGGCGCTGACCGAAGACGCGCGGTGAGCCTCGACTGGACGACGCTGTCCGACGGTGAGCTCGCCGTGCTCAGCCAGGCCGGCCGCCAGCTCGCCTTCGCTGAACTCGTTCGCCGCTACGAGGAAGTGGTATTTCGCTTGGCGCGGAGCTGCCTCGGCAGCACCGACGACGCGCTCGACCTCACCCAGGAGACGTTCATCTCGGCCCACCAGGCCTTGTCGCGCTATGACGAGGCGCGCTCGATGCGGATCTGGCTTTCCGCAATCGCGCTCAACAAATGTCGGGATTTGGCGCGCAAGCAGAAGGTTCGCCGGTTTCTGTCCTTCGCGAGCCCGCTGACGGAAGAAGCCGATGCCATCGCGGATGAAAGCGTCGCAGTCGACGACGCGACCGCCGATCGGCAGGAACTCGACCATGTGACGCGGCTGATCGCGGCGTTGCCGGTAACGCTGAAGGAGCCGCTCGTGCTGCGCACGATCGAAGGCTTGAGCCAGGCTGAGACCGCCGATGTCCTCGGCATCACACAAAAGGCCGTCGAGACGCGCGTCTATCGTGCGCGTGCGCGGCTGCTGGAAAATTTGAACCGACCAGCTCGATAGACTCCGGCTCGGGGTCAGCGGCAGTTCCCCGACATTGCCCGATCATCGATCGTCGCTCCGCGGGTTTCGAGTTCAGACGCCTTCTAACTAGGCGTAGCCGAAGCGTAAGGTCTCAGTCCTAGTCAAGGCGACATTCGCCGCTGGGGGCACCTCGATCATGCGCTGTGCAAGCCATAGCGGATCAAAGAGCGGCCGCGCGCTCAGCCGTGCAGTTCGCTTCAAACTGGAGACGTTGCCGGCAATCGACACCGCATCGATGCAAACCGCGAAGATTGCGCCCACCGCGATGTTGTGGAGGATCCAGAACGGCGCCCCGATCACGAAGATGATCTTCATGCGGGTTGTGGACTTTTGCACCCGCGCAAGCGACCCCGCGAGGCTTCCGCAAACGGCCAGCAGCGATGGCGTTCCTTGCCACGTCGAGACGGTGATGGCGATAAGCGCGACGATACTCAGGCCGCAAACCGCACGCACGCACCTACGGTCGCCGATAGAAGCCACGCAGACCAGTTGCGTGAGGGAAAGGATCGACGTGGCCGAGGCTGTCCAAGCACCCAGACACGCAAACTGCACCGCAAACGCGGCCGCGCCTGCGCCTTGTACTGCCACCGCTTTGCGGTAACTTACCGCATAGGGCCAGGACACGACGCAGACCAGTGCGATGGCGCCGCAAATCAATGCCAGAGTGTCGGTTTTAACAACGGCGTCCCAGGCGCTCAGCGTCATCACATTCCTCAAGAGAATTTCTCCGAGGACGTGGTGAAGAAATGAGGTTAAAACTACGTTGCGACGGATAGCCTGCGCGAGCTTGAGCACGGCATCTGATTTTCACTGATCCTTTCCAGCCCGCGCGCGTTCCCGCAATCGATCACCCTCGGACCCGCTGGTGGCACGATCGACACGCTGGGACATCCCGGTACCCCAGCGAGAGCGAATGGCGGCCCTTGCCCGACAATTTCGACAACGATTTGGTCGGCCGGGAAACTTTTATGAGGGAAGCGCGCGCGGGCCGCGTATCCCTAGGAGAACGCAAAAACGCTCGTCAGGCCAGAGAGACCATGCAGCATCCATATAGTCGACGTCAATTCATGCGCGGCAGCGCCGTTGTCGGAGGCAGCCTGGCGCTGTCCAGTTATTTCCCGGCCTGGGCCCAGCCCGTTTCGGCGGGCATCACCGCGCCGCTTCCGACTGTGTCGGGCAATGACATCACGCTCAGGATCGCCCGGCAGACAATGATGATCGACGGGCGGTCGTCGCCGGCGATCGGCATCAACGGCACGGTGCCGGCGCCGCTCATCCGGCTGCGCGAAGGGCAAAACGTCAGGCTCAACGTCGTCAATGATCTGACCGAGGACAGCTCGATCCATTGGCACGGGCTGCTCGTGCCTCCCCAGTTCGATGGCGTCCCTGGCGTCTCGTTCCCCGGGATCAAGGGTCGTTCGAGTTATCTGTACGAGTTCCCGGTGCGGCAGAATGGCACCTACTGGTACCATAGCCATTCGGGCCTGCAGGAGCAGCTTGGCCATTACGGACCGATCGTGATCGATCCGGCCGGTGAGGATCCGGTCAAGTACGACCGTGAGCATGTGATCGTACTTTCCGACCACAGCCAGATTTCGCCCGAGAGTATTTTCAGGCGGATGAAGGTCGATCCTGGTCATTTCAACTTTCAGCGGCAGACACTGGCAGGCCTGCTCGCCGGGCGCGACCAGACGCTGAAAGAACGCATCGACTGGGGCAAGATGCGGATGGACCCGACAGACGTTTCGGACGCGACCGGGCCTGCTTACACGTATCTGGTCAACGGCCATGGCCCATTCGACAACTGGACGGCGCTGTTCACACCCGGGCAGCGGGTGCGGCTACGCATCATTAATGCCTCGGCGATGACGACCTTCAACGTCCGCATCCCCGGACTCAGGCTGACAATCGTCCAGGCCGATGGCCAGAACGTCATGCCGGTCGAGGTCGAGGAATTCCAGATCGGCGTCGCTGAAACCTACGACGCGATCGTCACCCCGACCGAGGACAAGGCATTTACCCTTGTCGGAGAAGCCGTCGACCGCTCGGGCATGGCGCGGGCGACGCTCGCGCCGCGCGCCGGCATGGCCGCAGAAGTTCCGCCGCTCAGAAAGCGGCCGCTTGCGACCATGAAGGACATGGGCATGGGCGACATGTCGATGGGCGGCATGGATATGTCCGGTGGTGCGATGCGCGGGGTCGATTCGACGGCCGAGAAGAATCCGTCGGCGAAGCTCGCGACCACCGCGATGGCCGCGGGCGCCGCCGCCATGACCGGGATGGATCATGGCGCGATGCCGATGGACCATTCGGGCATGGCTGCTGACGGCGGCGCGATGGCCGGCATGGATCACGGCACGATGCCGGCGCAGTCGGGCAGCATGCCCGGGATGGACCATGGCTCGATGGATATGGGTTCCATGGACATGGGCTCGATGAAGATGCGCGACTTCTCCAAGGCGCCGCAGGTCAAGAAAGGACCCGGTGTTCAGACCATCTCGCCGATGCCGATGGACCGCACCGGCGAGCCCGGCCAGGGGCTGGAGGACGTCGGCCACAAGGTGCTGACTTACCGCGACCTGATGGCGCTCGAACGCAACCCCGACGTGCGTGCGCCCTCGCGCAGCATCGACATCCACCTGACCGGCAACATGGAGCGGTTCATGTGGTCGTTCGATGGCGAGAAAATGTCGGACGTGCATGAGCCAATCCCCTTCATCGAGGGCGAGCGCGTGCGCGTGAACCTCATCAACGACAGCATGATGGGACATCCGATTCATATTCACGGCCATTTCTTCGAGCTCGTCACCGGCCATGGCGACCGCGCACCGCGCAAGCACACCGTGATCGTGCAGCCGGGCGGCAAGGTGACCTGGGATTTCACCGCCGATGCGGTGGGCGACTGGGCGTTCCACTGCCACCTCCTTTACCACATGCACGCCGGGATGATGCGCGTCGTCAGCGTTCGACCGAAGGGAGAGGCGGCATGACCCGGCTCGCCGCCGCCCTCGCGGCCACCTCCGCCCTCGCCGTTATCCTTGCCGCACCCGCGCAGGGCCAGTCGATGCAGGGCATGCCCGGCATGTCGATGCCGATGCCTGCGAAGAAACCGGCGCCCAAAAAGCCCACGGCAACGAAAAAGCCCCCAGCGAAAAGGGCGGGTCCGGCGAAACAGTCGTCCACCCGCAAACCGGCAGCGACCGCGCGCCAGCCGGCCGCGATGCCCGCTGATCAATCCATGAGCGACATGCCCGGAATGTCGGCCACGCCGGCGCAACCCGCCATGACCGGAATGGATCATGGCACGATGACGATGCCCGCCACGCCGGCGCAGTCGGGCACGATGGAAGGGATGGACCATGGTTCCATGCCCGGCATGCAGTCCCAAACGGGGACGTCGTCGATGCCCGGAATGGACATGCCTGGCGGCCAGGCGGGTCACGACATGTCGGCGATGTCCGGCATGGCGCAAACGGGGACGAACCTGCCGGCCGGCACCGCTCTCGCACCGCGGCCGCCGATGGACCATTATGCGGAGAAGCTCTTTCCCGCCCCCGAAATGGCGGCGGCGCGCCGCGACATGATGCGGGAGCAGGGCGGCCAGACCAACTATCAGGTGATGTTCAATCTCGCGGAATTTCAGGCGCGCAAAGGGCGCGATGGATATCGTTGGGACGGCGAGGCTTGGATCGGCGGCGACATCAACCGCCTGTGGCTGAAGTCGGAAGGCGAAGGCGCGTTCCGTCAAGGCGTCGAAGCAGCGGAGATCCAGGCGCTCTACAGCCGGGCGATCGGACCCTATTTCAACCTGCAGGGCGGCGTCCGCCACGACTTCAAGCCGGGCCGGCCGACCACCTATGCGACCGTGGGCTTTGAAGGTCTCGCGCCCTATTGGTTCGAGGTCGAGGGCGCGCTGTTCCTGTCGGACAAGGGGGATCTGCTCGGCCGGCTGGAAGGCTATTACGATCAGCGCATCACGCAGCGCGTCGTTCTGCAGCCGCGGGTCGAGTTCAATCTGGCCGCGCAGGATGTGCCCGAGACGCGTACGGGCGCGGGCCTGTCGAGCGCCGAGCTTGGGCTCAGGCTACGTTACGAGATCACGCGGCAGTTCGCGCCGTATATCGGCGTCTCCTACGCGGCGAAAACCGGACAGACCGCCCGCTACGCGCGCGCAGACGGTGAGGATCCGACCGTCACGAGCTTCGTCGCCGGCATTCGGCTCTGGTTCTGACATTCGAAAAAGGGAGGAAATGATGGACCGCGCAAGATTGAAGCACCATTTTCCGAGCTTGACCTTCGTCACGATCGCCGTGGTTGCGCTGGTCATCGCTGCGGCGGGTTTCATCTATTTCGGCGCCTATAATATCGCCGCCGACGATCCGCACACCCGCCCCGTCTATGCCATGCTCGACGGTCTACGCGAGCGCTCGATTGCCGTGCGCTCGCGCAATATCGCGGTGCCGGGCAATCTCTCCGATGCCAAGCGCATATCGTCGGGCGCTGCGCTTTACACGGAAATGTGCTCGGGCTGCCATTTGGGACCCGGCGTGGAGCGCAGTGAGATGAGTCAGGGTCTCTATCCGCAAGCGCCAGAGCTCGCCAAAACCACCGACCTGTCGCCGGCGCAGCAATTCTGGATCATCAAGCATGGCGTCAAGCTGAGCGCGATGCCGGCATGGGGCAAGACCCATCCCGATCCGCTGATTTGGGACATGGTCGCCTTCGTTCGCAAGCTGCCGGGCATGACCGCCGAGCAATACAAGACCCTGATCGCGAGCGCGCCGGCCGAGCACGATGAGATGATGAAGGACATGGGCGGGATGAAGGGGATGGCAATGCCCGCAGCGCCGCATGGACATGACTGAGGTCCGCGCGACACGCGCAGGCGCCACTCTATGAGGAGCCCGCGCGCGAGGCTGCATCTGCTTGCCAGCCGCGCGCACAAATGGTTGGCCATCGTCGTCGGCGCGCAGCTTCTGCTCTGGTTCGCGAGCGGCGCGCTGATGAGCTTTTTGCCTATCGACCGCGTCCACGGCGATCACCTCGTCGACCGCACCACGGTCATGCCGCTCAACCCGGGGGTCGAGCTCGCAGCATCATCGGAATATTTGCGGTCCGTCGGAGCGCCGGTCCAGAGCATCACCATCCGGATGCTTGGAAGCAAACCAGTTGCGGAAGTGATGACGGCGAAAGGCGTCACGCTCGTCGACGCGGTCACCGCCTCACGTCTCCCGCCGCTCGATGCGCAAATTGCCGAGACGATTGCGCGCGACGCCTGGCGCGGAACGGACAGGCCCACAGCGAGCGTGACCCTCGTTTCCGACGCCGGCGCCGAATACAGAGGACCGCTCCCGGCGTGGCGGGTCGCTTTTGCGGATGCCGACGCCACACGGATATTTATTCCGGCTTCGACCGGTCGCATCGCGGCGGTCCGCACTGGGACTTGGCGGCTCTACGATTTTTTCTGGGGCCTGCACATCATGGACTGGAAGAATCACGAGAATTTTAACACGCCGTGGCTCCTCAGCTTCGCGTTTGGCGGGATCGTCCTTTGGCTGGGCGGGGCCGTGCTTCTCTACATGCGCTGGCCTGTCCGGCGCCGTCGAGCGGTCTCGCGACCGACATAGCAACGTGCGGGGGCACAGGAGAAAGCAATGGAACAGATGGGAAAAAAGCAGGGCATGATGAGCCCGTATGCGAGCCTGGCCGTGCAGACGCTGGTCAGCGGAGTGATCATGTATCTCGTCATGTTCGTCATGATCGATGGGCTCGACAGCTTCTACAACAATCTCAATATGGTCTACATGACGCTGATGATGGTCGCACCGATGGTGGTGCTGATGATCCTCGCCATGAAACATATGTTTCCCAATAAGGGCGCGAATGTCGCGATCCTGGCGATCTCTGCGATTGGGTTTCTTGGCTCGTTCGCCCTGATCAGAACCCAGACGACGATCGGTGATCGCGCCTTTCTGCGCTCGATGATCCCGCACCACTCGGGCGCCATTCTGATGTGTCAGCAGGCGTCGATCCGCGATCCCGAGATCAAGCAGCTGTGCGGCAATATCATCAGCTCGCAACGCCAGGAGATCGACCAGATGAAGGTGATCCTGCAGCGGATGTAGACAGCCGAACCGCAAGGCCGGTGGGGACCGCTGCCACCTCTCGGCGTTCGCGACTCGAACGTCTCACCGCGCGCGCCAAAAGGAACTCTTCGGTGCTGTCACCAGTTGCCTGGCACGCCGCCGATCTCATTTCGCTCCCGCACCATCGAGGGGCGCGAGGGCCTGACCAAATTTCGCGTGTTTCAGGCCCATTGCGAGGGTTCGGGCGTTCTGGCGCGTATCATCAAACAAGGAGACCGACATGTCGAGAACGAGACTAGGGCTGATCGCGGGTGTGCTGGCCATGACCGCTGCCCCTGCGCTGGCCCAAACACCAGCCATGCAGCACGGCCAAGCCGGCATGCAGGGCATGGACCATTCCAAGATGATGATGAACGATCCGGGCAATCCCTATGGACCGGCTGAAATGGACATGCATCGCAAGATGATGTCGGCCAAGGGTTCGGATGCGGCGGAGACGTGGACGCGCAAGATGATCGAGCATCACCGCGGCGCGATCGCCATGTCGCGGATCGCTCAGCGTGACGCGAAGGATGCCGACACGCGCCAGATGGCGGCGATGACCGTCACCAAGCAGGAAAAGGACATTGCGGAGCTCCAGGATTGGCTTCGCAAGCACGGCAAGCGCCCGCAATAGCGGCCGCCCGCCCCGCCCTGGCTTCCCCCTCGCATCCCCGTCAGGGCGGGGCTAATTCTCTGGAGCAAGTCACATGCATCGTATTGTCGAAGCCTGCGTCGCCTTTGTCCTCCTCGCGTCGCCGGTCGCGGCGTCGGCGGCGTCCGCGATCGCGATGCACCGCGATCCTGGATGCGGCTGCTGCGAAAAGTGGGCAGCCCAGGTCCGCCAACAACTCGGTCGGCCCGTCCGCACGTTGGACGACCCGAACCGGGCGGCGTTCCAGGCGAGGCTCGGGGTTCCTGCCGATCTGGCTTCTTGTCACACGGCCGTGATCGACGGTCTGGTCGTCGAAGGGCATGTCCCGGTCAGCGACATCAAGCGCGCTCTGGCGGATAAGCCACGCGGAGTGCGAGGGCTCGCGGTAGGCGGTATGCCGCTCGGATCGCCGGGCATGGAGATGCCCGGCTTGAGAGCGCAACGTTATGACGTGATCGCATTTGGCGCTGGTGGACGCCGGGCGTTCGCCCGCCATGGCTAAACGGCGCGGCTCTCGCCTTAGCGCCGCGCTTCAAGGCCGCGCAGTCTGAATCCACGTCGATTCCAGCCCCTTCAGCACGCCTTTCTCGGACGCAAGGACGGCTTCAACAAAAGCAATAATGCAGGAAGATCGGTGCATGTTGACCCCCATCCCGCCCCGTCCTCGGGGTGGGGGACCAGCGTTGCATTTTATGCAAGTGCAGCATCGCCGCGGAGCCTCCAGAGGCGGTACGGCGGGCGCAGTTCCGTTGACTCTCGCCTTCGATCGTCCGACATTGGTCGGGTGCTGAAAAGCCGTCTCGCCTTTTTCCTCCTGGTGGGGGCTTTATGCGGTCTCTTCGGGCTACAGTCGGCGTACGCGCTCGGCCCGTTCGCTTCGCCAACAGCGATGGCTGTCGGCCATGCGACCCCGCTGACGACCGACTGCGCGGATATGGTGGCGCCGCAGCCGGAGCAAAAGCAGGCCCCTTGCAAGGGGCTCACCCTCGACTGTGTCGCGCAAATGGGCTGCGTCGTACCGATGACGATAGAGAGTGCCGCGCCCGTCGGCGATCGGACGCGCACGCCTTCCGAACCCGAATTCTGGCCTTCCGTGACCGTCTTGGCGGGTAATATCGTCAGCCCTGAACAGCATCCTCCTTCGATCCTCGTCTGATCGCCTTTGCCTGCGGACGAATGGCGTCTTTCGACGCTTGTCCCGCAGCGCCAACGCAACATCACTCGAGGATATTGTCATGATCACTCTGCTTGCTGCGGTCGCACTTGCAGCCGCTGTCCAACCGTCTTCCGACACCGCTCACGTGGCGCAGGCGGCACCCTCCGGCCATTATGAATGGCGTCCTGCCCCCCAGTTTGGACCGCGCTCGACGGGAGCCACCATGCGACGGGTGTGGGTACCTGACCGCAAACCGCCGGCTTGCGACTGCGCCATGATGAAGGCCGATCCGGCGACCTGCGTGCAGGCGTCGTCCGCCGATCGCCAAGGCGGCATGCGCTGATCTTTACCTGAGCAAGGCGACGCGGCAGATCGGCGCTTCCCGGAAGCCTGCCGACATGTCGGTCGCCCTGCCCGGCTTGCTACGGAAGAATCCTATGAGACATGCAGTGCTCGCGTCGCTTGTCGCGACGTGTCCGGTGGCCATTTCGGCGCAACCGCTCACCTTCAATGCGGCGCTCCAGCACGCGCGCGCGAATGCCCCGGTGCTTGTCGCGAAAGCGCGCAGAATGGACGCCGCGCGCGCCGCGCGCGGCGCCGCCGGTGCGCTGCCCGATCCAACGCTCGGGGTCGGTCTAGACAGCTTTCCCATTTCCGGGCCGCTGGCATTTCAGCCGAACCGGGACAATTTCACCTGGGTAAAGGTCGAGGCGTCGCAAGCCATTCCCAATTTGGCGAAACGTCATGCCGAACAGGCGCGTGCCGATGCCGACATCAGGGCAGTCGAAGCCGACGCCGCGGTCGGCGCGCGCGACGTCGCGGTTTCCGCTGGTCTTGCCTGGGTCGATCTCGCCTACGCTGAACGCCGGGTCTCAGCGATCGATCAAGTCCTTCGTCGGCTGAATGCGATCGTTCATACCGCGCCCAGCGCCGTCGCTTCAGGAAGCGCGCGACCGGCCCAAACCGTGGCTGGCGATGAGGCAGTCGCAAAAATACAGGACCGGCGGAGCGAGCTGGTTGCCGGCGTCGCCAAGGCGCGGGCGGCGCTGACGCGATGGACCGGCGATCCTGAGCCCGAGATCGCAGGCGAGGTTCCGGACTTCCCGATCCGCGCAGCTGCTTTTGAAGGCGCGATTGACCGTCATCCAACGATCAAGATGGCCGCCGCCAGGGAAGGTCAGGCTGAGGCGGATGTGCGTGTCGCTGAATCCACCCGCCGGTCTGACTTCGGTGTGAACTTTGCCTATCAGCGTCGCGATCCACGCTTTGGCGATTACGTCTCGGCCGGGGTGACGATCGGCTTGCCCATCTTCACTCGCCACCGCCAGAACGCGCAGATCGCGGCACGACAGGCCGATGCTTCGGCGGCCGTGGCCGAACAGGCAGAAGCTCGCCGCATGCTCGCGGCCGCGCTCGCCGCCGACCTCGCGGACCACAGGATGCATCACGAACAATGGGTGCGCGCGCGGGACACGCTCCAGCCGCTTGCCGAGAAGCGCGTGGGCCTCGAGACGGCCAGTTTCGCCGCCGGGCGCGCGAGCCTGATCGACATCGTCGATGCGCACGCCGCGCTGGCCGACGCCGTCCTGACCACCCTCGACCGCGAGGCTGCCGTCGTGCGCGACGGCGTTCGCATCAACCTCAGCTATGGGGACGACAGCCAATGACACTCGATCGCACGCAGCGTGCCCGTGCTGGCGCCGCGCTTGCCGCTGTCGCCGTGATCGCCGGCGCGTCCGGCTATTATTTCGCCGGATCGCGCGAGCCCGCGCCCGCCGATGCCGCCGCGCAAGGGGGGCGCAAGGTCCTCTACTACTATGATCCGATGGTGCCTGGCGAGCATTACGACAGTCCGGATTCGCTCTCCTCGATGGGAATGAAGACCTTCAAGCCCAAATATGCCGACGAAGGCGGCGATGGCGCGCCGGGCATCACCGTCAATCCCAGCGCGGCGCAGAATCTGGGCGTGAGAACGGCCGTCGCAAAAGCCGGCACGCTGGCGGGCGCGCTCGACGTGACCGGCACGATCGACTTCAATCAACGCGACGTCGCCATCATCCAGGCGCGCGCCGCCGGGTTCGTCCAGCGCGTTTATGATCGCGCGCCGGGCGACGTGATCCGGGCGGGCGCGCCGATCGCTGATCTTCTCGTGCCCGAATGGGGCGGCGCGCAGGTCGAATATGAGGCGGTGCGCCGCACCGGCGACAAGGCTTTGATCGCGGCCGCCAGCCAGCGTCTGCGGCTGATCGGCATTCCCGGCGGGAGCTCACGCGGCCGCGGACTGACCACGGTGCGCAGTCCGATCGGGGGCGTCATCCAGACGCTCGATGCGCGGGCCGGAGTCACGCTCGCTGCCGGGCAAACGCTCGCACAGGTCAACGGGCTTGGCACGGTGTGGCTGAACGCCGCCGTGCCGGAGGTCCGAACCGGCGATGTCAAAATCGGGCAGTCGGCGACTGCGGATTTAGCGGCCTTTCCCGGCGAACGCTTTGCAGGGCGGGTCATCGCCGTATTGCCGACCGCACAAGCTGAAAGCCGGACTCTGACCGTCAGGGTTGAACTGCGCAATGCAGGTGGCCGTCTGCGTCCGGGCATGTTCGCGACGGTCCATTTGGGCGATACAGCGCGGACTGCGTTGCTCGTCCCGAGCGAAGCGGTCATCCGTACCGGCAAGCGCACGCTCGTCATGCTCGCGGAGCCGAAAGGTCGCTATCGGCCCGCAGAGGTGCGGGTCGGACGTGATGCGGGCGGCCAGACCGAAATCCTGGCAGGGCTGCGCGAGGGGGAGCGCGTTGTCTCGTCCGGTCAGTTCCTGATCGATTCCGAGGCCAGCCTTACCGGTGTCGATGCGCGTCCGATCGCGGGCGACGCCAAATGATCGCGCGCATCATTCATGCGTCGGTCAAGGCGCGCTTCCTCGTCCTCCTGGCCGCCGCCCTGCTCATTGCCATCGGGATCGGGGCGGTCAGAACGACACCGGTCGATGCCTTGCCGGACCTGTCGGACGTCCAGGTCATCGTTCGCACGACCTATCCCGGGCAAGCGCCGCGCATCGTCGAAGACCAGGTCACGTACCCGATCGCGACGACGATGCTGTCTGTGCCGGGCGCACGCGTGGTGCGCGGCTACTCCTTCGAGGGCGACAGCTTCGTCTATATTCTGTTCGAGGATGGCACCGACCTTTACTGGGCGCGCAGCCGCGTGCTCGAATATCTGAGCCAGGTGCAGAACCGCTTGCCGGAAGGGGCCAAGGCATCGCTTGGTCCCGACGCAACGGGTGTCGGCTGGGTCTATGAATACGCCCTTGTCGACAGGACGGGACGGCACGATCTCGCTGAACTCCGAAGCATTCAGGACTGGTTCTTGCGCTACGAGCTCAAAACCATTCCTGGGATCGCCGAAGTCGCGAGCATCGGCGGGATGGTCAAGCAATATCAGGTGCTTCTCGATCCCCAGAAACTTGCCTCCTACGGCGTGACGCAGGAGCAGGTCACCGAGGCGTTGAAGCGCGCCAACCAGGAAACGGGCGGCTCCGTGCTCGAAATGGCGGAGGCGGAATATATCGTTCGCGCCTCGGGCTATCTGAAGACGCTCGACGATTTCCGCAGCGTGCCGTTGAAAACCGCTGCGGGCGGCATTCCGGTCCGCCTGGGCGACGTCGCGACGATCCAGCTCGGCCCTGAAATGCGTCGCGGCGTCGCCGAGCTCAACGGCGAGGGCGAGGTCGCGGGCGGCGTCATCGTGCTGCGCCAGGGCAAGAATGCGCGCGAGGTGATCGACGGCGTGCGAACCAAGCTCGCCGAGCTGAAGAAGAGCCTGCCGCCGGGGGTGGAGGTCGTCACAACCTATGATCGCTCCGGCCTGATCGACCGGGCGGTCGAGAATTTGACGAGCAAGCTGATCGAGGAGTTCGTCGTCGTCGCGATCGTGTGCGCCTTGTTTCTTTGGCACGTTCGATCGGCGCTGGTTGCGATCCTGACCTTGCCGCTCGGCATCCTGTTCGCACTGATCGTCATGCGTGTGCAGGGGGTGAACGCCAACATCATGTCGCTGAGCGGCATCGCGATCGCGATCGGCGCGATGGTCGATGGTGCGATCGTGATGATCGAGAATGCGCACAAACACATCGAGCATTGGGAACGCGATCGGCCAGGCGAGGAGCTCAAAGGCCCCGAGCGATGGCGCGTCATCACCGAGGCGGCGGCCGAGGTTGGCCCGGCGCTGTTCCTAAGCCTCCTGATCATCGCACTGTCGTTCGTGCCCGTGTTTTCGCTCCAGGGGCAGGAAGGGCGGCTGTTCGCGCCACTGGCCTTCACCAAGACCTATGCGATGGCGGGCGCGGCGATCCTGTCGATCACGCTGATTCCGGTGCTGATGGGGTTTCTTATCCGCGGCAAGATTCCACTTGAGGAATCCAATCCGATCAATCGCTGGCTGACACGCATCTATCGGCCGGCGCTCGACTGGACGATGACGCGGCCCAAACAGGTGTTGCTGATTGCCGGGCTGATATTCGCAACGAGCCTCTGGCCGATCAGCCAGCTCGGTGGCGAATTCATCCCGCAGATGAGCGAAGGCGATCTGCTCTACATGCCGTCGGCGCTGCCAGGTCTGTCCGCTGCCAAGGCGGCACAGCTGCTCCAGCAGACCGATCGGCTGATCAAGACCGTCCCCGAGGTCGAGAGCGTGTTCGGCAAAGCGGGGCGCGCCGACACGGCGACCGATCCCGCGCCGCTCGAAATGTTCGAGACGACGATCCGCTTCAAGCCGAAGAGCGAGTGGCGCGCTGGCATGACGCAGGACAAGCTGATCGATGAACTCGACAAGGCTGTCAAAGTCCCCGGGCTCGCCAATTTCTGGATACCGCCGATCCGTAACCGCATCGACATGCTGTCGACCGGCATCAAGAGCCCGATCGGTATCAAGGTCGCGGGGTCGAATCTCGCCGAGATCGACCAGGTCGCGCGCCAGATCGAAACAGTTGCCAAGACCGTGCCCGGGGTCAGTTCCGCGCTCGCCGAACGTCTGACTGGCGGGCGCTATATCGACGTCCTGATCGATCGCGCGGCGGCGTCACGCTACGGCATGAATATCGCGGATGTGCAATCGATCGTGTCGGGCGCGATCGGCGGCGAAACCATCGGCCAGACGGTCGAAGGGCTCGCGCGCTACCCGATCAGCATTCGCTATCCGCGAGAATTGCGCGACAGCCTCGACGATCTGCGCAATCTGCCGGTCGTGACCCCCTCGCTCCAGCAAATCACGCTTGGCACCATAGCCGATATTCGTGTCAGCGATGGACCGCCGATGCTGCGCAGCGAGAATGGCCGGCCGGTGACGTGGATATACGTCGATGGCCGAGGGCGAGCGCTCACCGAAATCGTCGGCGACCTGCAGCGCGCGGTCGCCGCAAAGGTCAAGCTGACGCCCGGCGTCAGTGTCACCTACACCGGCCAGTTCGAGTTCCTCCAGCGCGCGATCGAACGGCTCAAGATCGTCGTGCCGGCGACCCTGCTTATCATCTTCCTGCTGCTTTACGCGACGTTCAGACGCTTCGATGAGGCGGCGTTGATCATGGGCACCCTTCCCTTCGCGCTCACGGGCGGACTGTGGCTGCTCTATCTGCTCGGGTATAACCAGTCGGTCGCGACCGGCGTCGGATTCATCGCGCTGGCGGGCGTGTCGGCCGAGTTTGGCGTGGTCATGCTCATCTACCTCAAGCATGCCCTTGCCGAGCGCGGACCGACACCGGACACAGAACAAATCGATGCCGCCGTGCGCGAGGGCGCGCTTCTTAGGGTGCGGCCCAAGGCGATGACGGTTGCGGTCATCCTGGCCGGCCTGTTCCCGCTCGTGATCGGCACCGGAACAGGCTCCGAGGTGATGAGCCGCATCGCCGCGCCGATGATCGGCGGGATGCTGACCGCACCGCTGCTGTCGATGCTGGTCATTCCGGCCGCCTATCTGCTGCTGCGACGGCGCCAGGCGCGTCGCTCGGCCAGAACAACCGGAGGGACACCGGAAACGTGAGAGTCCTGCGCCCGGTTCTTTGCGCGCTGGCTGCCGCCGATAGGGATACCCCGGTCGACCGGGATCGATCCCGGACGCACATGTCGAGCGTTATCCCTACCAGCCCACGCCTTTCGAGGGATCAAAGCCTGCGGGACGTATTGTTAATTGAAGCCGGACAAGGCGCCCGCAGGTTCGGCTGTAATGACGGCGATGAGGTGATCGATGCCGACTGAACACGCCACGACGCCTTCTGTCGACCAGGCTCGCGATGTCGTGCTCGTGACGGGCGCGAGCGGCTTCATCGGTGCAGCCGTCGTCCGCCGCCTTGGTCAGCGTTACGAAATGGTCGGCTTGGATCGCGCTGGCCCCCCCGACCCGCCAGCGCCGGCGGCCCTCGTGGACATCGATCTTGCCTCCGAGCAGGGAGTGCGCGCAGCCCTCAAAGCGGTACGTGAAAAATTTGGCAGCCGCATCGCGTCGGTCGTTCACCTCGCGGCCTATTACGACGTCACCGGCGAACCGAACTCTCTTTACGACGAGATCACGGTCGAGGGCACCCGCCGGCTGACCGACGCACTACAGGACTTCGAGGTCGGGCAGTTCATCTTTGCCAGCACGATGCTCGTCCACCGGGCGACCGACAGCCCTGACGAGCGCATCACTGAAGAGTCGCCGATCGACCCGAGCTGGCCCTACCCCGAATCCAAGGTGCGTACCGAGGCGATGCTCCGTGAGCGTCATGGGAGCATCCCGGTCGTCTTTCTGAGGATCGCCGGTGTCTATGAGGACGAAGGCCATCAACCCTTCATCGCGCAGCAGATCGCCCGGATCTATGAGCACCGGCTGACCGCGCACCTTTATCCGGGCATGCTCTGCGCTGGTCAGTCCTTCGTCCATCTCGAGGATCTGACCGATGCGATCGCGCGGCTGGTCGACCGCAGGGATGAGCTGCCGATCGAATTGCCGCTGCTCATCGGCGAGCCGGAAGCGCTTGGCTATGCCGAAGTCCAGGACGTCATCGGCCGCGCGTTGCGCGGGGAGCGCTGGGACACGCTTCGGATTCCACAGCCGGTCGCCAAGGCAGGTGCCTGGGTGCAGGACAAGCTTCTGGGCGAGGACAGCGAAATCAAGCCGTGGATGGTCGAGGCGAGCAACGACCATTATGTCCTCGATATCAGCCGCGCGCGGCAGCTTCTTGATTGGGAGCCAGTGCACCAACTCCGCACGACGCTCCCGAAGATGGTGGCGGCGCTCAAGCGGGACCCCGTCGCCTGGTATGCCGCCAACAAGCTCAATCCTTCGCTGGTCGCGTGGTATGGCCAACGGCCGGGGCCTCCGGCGGGGCATGACCATCGAGCGGAAGGCGAAGGCGACGCCGCCAGCGAAGATCGGAGCCCGGGCAAAGCGCGCGGCCCCGATCGTCACGACCACAATATGGCCGTGGCGCCCGGCGATCATTCGATGGGCGGCGACCACATGGCGGTAATGGACGCGGATGGTCGAAAGACGCGATGGGCACATTATGCCAATATCGGACTTGGCGCGTGGCTGGCGGCGAGCCCGCTCGTCTACGATGCCGTAACTAACGAGACGGTCGCGGCATCGGTGCGCGCGGTGACGATAGACCGCGGCCTTGCGCCAATCGAGTGGCGGGCCGATCTGCTCATGGCGAGCGACATCGCGAGCGGGACGTTGTTGGCGCTGTTCGGCCTGCTTTCGCTATCCAGGCGGACCGCCTGGTTCGGGCAATGGGCGGCGTGCTTCGTTGGCATATGGCTGCTTTTTGCACCGCTGCTTTTCTGGAGCCCAAGCGCCGCGCAATATCAAAACGACCTGCTCGTCGGCACACTTGCCATCGCTTTCTCCGTCCTCGTGCCGATGATGCCGGGAATGAGCATGGCGGGGATGATGGACCCCAAATCGATACCGCCGGGATGGACCTACGGTCCATCGACGGACGCGCAGCGGCTTCCCATCGCGATGCTGGGACTGATCGGGCTGCTGATCTCGCGCATGCTGACCGCCTATCAGCTCGGCCATGTCGATGGCGTCTGGGAACCCTTCTTCTCAGGCTCGCTCGCCGATCCCCGCAACGGGACCGAGGAGATCATTACCTCGGATGTCTCCAAGGCCTGGCCCATTCCCGATGCCGGGCTTGGCGCGGTCAGCTATACGTTTGAAATTCTGATGGCGGTCATGGGAACGCGCGACCGCTGGCGTACGATGCCGTGGATGGTCACCTTCTTCGGCATCCTCGTGATTCCGCTCGGGGTCGTGTCGATCTACTTCATCATCATTCAACCGATTGTGATCGGAACGTGGAGTACCCCCGCACTGATTGCCGGGCTCGCCATGCTGGTGATGATCCCCTTCGCGCTGGACGAGGTGATCGCCATGGGCCAGTTCCTGAAATGGGCGCGCTGCCAGGGCAAACCGCTCATTGCCACCTTCTTCCATGGCGATGCCGTCGAAAAGGGCGAAGTGGATTCCGCCGACGCGCTCGCCAGCCCTGCCGCTTTCTGGAACGATGCGACCCGCGGCATCACGCTGCCGTGGCCATTGGCGGCGAGCATGGCTCTGGGCGTGTCGTTGATGCTGACGCGGGTCACCTTCGGCACCACGGGGACGATGGCCAACAGCGACCACATCGCCGGCGCACTCGTCATTACGATATCGATCATTGCGACAGCGGAGGTGGCGCGCGCGCTTCGTTTTCTAAATATCGTGGCTGGCGTCTGGATCGTTTCCGCGCCGCTGTTTCTCGCTGGGGCGAGTATTGCAGCAACGCTCGGCGATATCGCGGTCGGGGCGGTTATCATCGGGCTCAATCTTCGGCGCGGCAAGCGCAGCAGCGAGCATTATGCCGGCTGGGACAGATACATTGTTTGACGCGACACGTATCACGATTTGCGCTGTGGCGGTGCTGCGGCTTTGACCGGCAACGGGCCTTCGCTGTCCGAATGGGTGTGGGCCGCGGTGAACGTCTTTTTTTTAATAATCGCCGGCATCTTGTTCTTCTCGATCGACGACTCCGTATTGGGTACGCTCGCCTTGGCTGTTACGCTGATCATGGGCGAACTGATTGCCCGCTTGTTATCGCGTTGGGTCGCGCGCTGCGCTGAGATTGAATGATTGCTGAGCTGCGTGGAAAGCTATTGTCCATCACCAGTGAACGCGCTCGGACACTTCAAGATCGCGGAGAGGCGACCGCCAGCCGCGGCCCCATAACGCTCTCGGCAAAAGTCCACCAACGTCGCTGGCAACCCGGTTGGCGGTACATTGTACGCCGCTGCCGGTCCGGACCGGATGACGCTCAGCAGGAGGAAAATGTGCGGCCGTTGACCGTCATCCTTCCCCACCGTGCAACCGTGTTCAGGTATCACGGCCATGCGTCTGGCGAGGCAGATAGCGCGACACCCACTGACGGACGGTATCGGTTCTCGCTTCAGTGATCGTTGACAACCCGTGGGCCAGCCAGACCACGGTCGCTACAACGACTACAACCCAGATCAGGCCCAAAATGCCCGGTTCCAGGCGCTCACGACCAATTATCAAACCAGCCGCAAAGGCTATCAGCGGGAAATGGATCGCATAGAGCGTGAAGCTCGCTTGCGCACCAAATCTAGCGAGGCCGATCATGCAGCGGGGCAGTTCCAGTCGCGCCGAGAGGGTAACACGAAGCACGACCGCGAAAGCCGCCGCCAGCACGACATCCTCGAATGCGAAGTCAACAAGTCTTGCCAGAATCAGCAATATTGCCGCGCCAGCGGCAGTCCACGACAGCGTGACCGCGGATGGTCGCGTGGCTGGCCTCTTCGTCGACGCGGCGCGTCTCTCCGCGAAGTACACCGCGCTTCCAGCGAGCCAGCAGAGAAACCCAATGGCCAGAGGCGAAGCGATCGCGCCAAGCAGGAGGGTCGGCAGGAATGCCGAAATCCGCCGTGTCCGCACCGTCACCGCGAGAGCCGGAAACCAGAAATAGTACCAGAACTCATAGGCGACGCTCCAAAGCGGGCCATTTGAACCGAACGGTCTCGCAAGAACGCCTTGCAAGAATGACATGTTCGCCAAAAATGTCGTCGCTGACAGCGTGCTGCCAAGATTCGTTTTCAGAACGAAGGTGTCGGTCAGCGCGCGATGGGTGGCGGTCTCCAAGACATGGTAGCCGACCGCGTCGAGCAATCCGCCCAGGATCAAGGCCGGGATCAGGACGAGGTACAGCCGAACAAGCCGGTCAGCGAGGTAGCGCGGCCATGACCAGCCCGTGTCCAGGCGCTTGAGAACCGACCGCGTTATCCAATAGCCGCTCAGCACGAAAAAAAGCACGACACATGCGTGAGCGAAACCTGCCGCGAAGTAGCCTAGCCCCGCCAAGGCTCCGTCACCAGGTCGATAGTCTCGAATAAGGAGATACCACGCGTGCGAGAACGTGACGACGCCGGCCAGAATCGCGCGTAGCGAGTCGACAATTGAATAGGCCGGGTTGACGGAGCCCCCGCTCGGTGTCGACTGAGCAACATGCGGCTCACCACATGTTCGAGTGGTCTGCGATGCAGCTGGCGGCGCCACAACGCCAGCCAGCCGTTGAGCGTGAACCGACGCTTCGCCGGATCGCATTGTCCAGTCTGATACTTCCCCCATACCCTTTCTACGCGCCGGCGCGGCTCATCCCTCATCACTGGAAGCTGCAGCAGATCAGCTCTCGCGAGCGGCAGGATCTGCGGCGGAACCTGATGGGCGAGCGCTGACTTGACCGAGGCCAAGGGAAGCCTCCAGTCTGCACCGATCATTGAAACTATTTGTTCGAGGTGAGGACCATGCACGCAACGCCTTATCATATTGCAGCACGCCCAAAGGCACCGGCATGGTGTCGGTATGCCCTGCAACGCGGCTTACCCCGGCTTCTTGTGATCGCGGCGTTGCTGAGCCCCCCTGCCTTCGCTCAGTCGTCTTCTCCCGAGGCGTCGGCGGTTCAGGCGGTTCTCGACCAGTATAAGCAGGCGATTGAGCGCCTTGACGCTACCGGGACCGAGCGTTTGTTCTCGTCCGATTCGACAATTTTCGAGAGTGGGGCCAGAGAGGGAACCTATGCGCAGTATCTCGCGCACCACCTCGGTCCCGAGCTCAAGCAGTTCTCCTCCTTCCGCTTCAGCAATTACCGCGCCTCTGTCAGGGTCGAGAATGGGCTGGCGCTGGCGAATGAAGCGTATGATTACGCGATCACAACCAAGGCTGGCGAAACGGTGCAGCGACGCGGCGTGGCCACCAGCGTCCTCAAAAAAGTTGCGGGAGGATGGCGGATCTTGGTCTTGCATACGTCAAGCCGCAAACCGCCGGCCGCAAAGTAGGCAACATCGTCTGATCCAGCTTTGCTTGCAGAGCGGTCGCTCGCGTGACTGTGTCAAGGTGGCGACTTGCCTTGCGGGTATCGATACTTCAACCGGTCAAAGGAGGAGGCCGCGCGCGCCGGGCGACACCCGCGACTGGTCGAAAACCAGATAGGCAAAGGGGTCCGCGCAGGCGGGCTGTTACGTCGAAGCCGCGGGGCAGTCACGGTTGCCGCTGATCGTGGCGGCGAGTTTCGCGGTGCTGATCGGTGGCGCGCCGGGTTCGCCAGTGATGAGCCGGACCGCGGCGCCAATGATCGGCGGGATGCTGAGGGAACCGCTCTCGTCGATGTTGCTGCCGCCCGCAGCCCATTTCCTGCCTTGCAGTTCGAGGCTACGCAGCGTCCTTGCCCACCGTCGCCAACGCTATGCTTAATGCGCCATCGCAAGCGAGGCCGGGGCCGCCAGCATCCAGAGCGCCATCGTCACCATCATTACGTTCTCGGTGAGCGAGATGAAGCCCAAAGGCACGTTGCTGTCCCCGCCCACGCACGCGCATTTCAGCTCGCGCTTATCGACATAGACGGCCTTGAACACCGACACCGCGCCGATCGTGCCGATGGCCAGCGCGACGGGCACCGAAAACCAGGTGAGCGCACCCGCCGCCATCAGCACCCCCGCCCCGCCTTCCGCGAACGGGTAGATGTAGGAATAGGGCACCCAGCGCTTCGCCAGCAGGTCGTAGTTGAGGAACATGCTTGAAAAGCTCTCGACGTTCTGGAGCTTGAGCATGGCGAGGATACACATCGAGAAGGCAATGAACCATTCGCCCGCGCGCACCGTGAACGGCGTCCCCAACGCGGCGTAGCTGACCGCCAGCGCCATCAGTGCCGTCATGGCGAACACCGCGATCACCGGCCGATAGGTGACGGCTTTGGGGTCGCGAACCTTCTTGAAAAAGAAGCGACGCAAGTCGTCATAGCCGCCCACCCGCTCGCCGGCGATGAAGGTCTGCGGCGTCGTCTTGACCCCGTGCTTCGCCTTGAAGGCGTCGGTTTCCTCCCGCGTCGTCAGCCAGCGATCATCGACCGCATAGCCTTCCCGCCGCAGCAGGTCTTTCGCCTTCAGCCCATAGGGACAGGTGTGTTCCGGCATCACCATCCGGTAGATCGTCGCCTGCTTGGCAGGAGCGGTCGCCATTTCGCTTCTCCAACTCGTTCGCCCGCCTATATAGGGTCCGTACCATAGTCCGGAGTCAAGGCATGGCGGGCATGACGATCGCGGGATTCGCGCGTGAAGGCGGCGTGGGCGTGGAAACCGTGCGCTACTATCAGCGCCGGGGTCTTCTCGGCACGCCGGATCGGCCGAGCGGAGCCGGCACGAGCGGCGGTATCCGCCGCTACGGCCTCGATGATGTCCGCCGACTCCGCTTCATTCGCTCCGCCCAGGCGGCCGGCTTCACGCTTGAGCAAATCGGCGAGCTGTTGGCGCTCGACGCGACCGACGATCGCGCCCGTGCGCGCCAGCTCGCCAACGAACGCATTGCAGCTCTGGATGTCAAAATCGACGAGCTGACACGGGTCCGCGCCTCACTTCGCCAACTCGCACGCGAGTGCGGATCGGGATCGGAAGGGCGGTGCCCGATCCTGACCTCGTTTGATGCCGTGTAGCGGACTGGCTGCCGTCTGCCGGACGAGATATTTTCCGGCCCGCGCCGGCAACAGCGATCGGGAGCAGCAGGGACGTGATCAGCAGCGGACGGAGGTAGCAGCTCCCCGCGCTCTTGCCGGTTTAATGATGTAACGCACATCAACGATTTAACAACTTTAAAGATCGTGATCGCTGGCTTGGCGCCCGGTCACGATAGTAAGCCGGGCCACCACCGGCAGCCTGACGGGATGCAGGAGTTTATCAGGATCCCGTCCCTTCAGGAATTGAGACCCGCCGGGTAGCAGCGCGACGGTTCAGGAGGTGCCGCTTTCGAGAATCACGCAACAGAACGCCTTATATATACTCGTATCCCATTCAACATCCAACCGCGGCCCTTATCCTGGCATCAGGATGACCGCGCGCGGGTGTGCCACGTGGCACACGTACTTCGGCGAAGGCAGCGCATCAAAGCGTCAAGCAGTGCGAGCAGATCAAAGATTGCGCAACGCCGATAGGCGTTCAGCCGGCGACAAAACCCGGGTGCATCATAGATCAATGGCACCCTAGAGATCGCGGCTAGGTCGCGGCCCATGCTCTGGGTCGGATCGTTGTTGAGATGCGCACAGGCGATATAGACCAGCGTGACGTGAAGGATCGTCATCACGACTGCAGCGGCCGCCGCCGGGGTGGAACAGGCGCGTCGCGTGCGGGCGCCGGCAAAGCTCGCCTCGCCCCCGGCGCGGCCAAACCGGACCATCTTCAACAGCTCGGGCCAGTCGATCGGATAGAGCCAGCGATGTTCGGCCAAGATCGGCATGACGATTCTATGAGTCACGACCTAGCGGAACGAAAGCAGAAAATACGCTAGAGTCAGGGGCCTCCGCCATGCCGCGCCATTGGCGAAGGCTCCCGCCTCAAGCCGGGTCTCAAGCCCGGATGACGACCGCCGCGCGGAGCGTCGCCACGCGATGCTTATCCCTCATTTTTCCGCAAACCTCCACCCCGGCCAACGGACCGCCCGCAAGCGGACGGGCGCTGGTTTGATGGGGCTGTTTCGTCAGTTATCCCATAGCGCAGAAGGCGGGCGGCACCACGAAGGATCAGCGGCGGTAATATATGCGATCCGACCTTCAGATGGCCGATGCCCCGCCTGGCCGGGATTGGCCACGGCCGTTCCAGGCGAACCCGATGGCGATCGCGACCGCCATCAGGAGTTGCGCCAGCACCGATTGCCAGGTCGGGAACAGCCCGAGCATCGAGAGCCGGGGCACGTCCGCGAGCGGCGTTATGTCGATGATGCCGGCTTCCTGTAGCGCCCCGACACCCTTGCCGGCGAGCACCACCGTCAAGACCGCCATGAGCCACGAACTGTAGCGGAAGAACTGTGCGATCGGAAGCTTGCGGCTATACCTGAGCATCACCCAGGCGATCAGGCCGAGAAGTCCGATCGCCGTGCCCGCTCCCGCGAGCAGCATCGCGTTGTTCCCTTGCGCCGACAGGGCGGCGTAGAACAGGATCGTCTCGAAAACCTCGCGATACACGACGACGAACGCGAGGCCGAACAGCAACCAGCCCGACCCGCCGCCCAGCGCGCGCGCCATCTTGTCGCGAATGTAGCGTTGCCACTGGTCGGCTTGCGCCTTGCCGTGCATCCAGATTCCCACCGACAGCAGCACGAGCGCAGCGAACAGCGATCCGAAGCCTTCCGTCAGCTCCCGGCTCGCCCCGCTGATCCCGATCGCGTAGGTGGCGATCGCCCAGGTGATGCCGCCAGCGACCAGCGCGCCGATACATCCGCCGTGAACGTAACGCAGCGCCTCGCCTCGCTCCGCTTTGCGGAGAAAGGCGATCATCGCGACGACAATGAGCAGGGCTTCAAGCCCTTCGCGCAACAGGATCGTGAACGCGCCCAGGAAGGTAGAGGCGCGGGTCGCGGCATCGGGCACGAGCGCCGCTTCGGCATCATCAAATAGCCCGCCCAGCACCGATACTTTGCTGGCGAGTTCGTCAGGTGACGATCCACGGTCGATCGCGGCGCGATACTCGCCCATCGTGCTTTCGATCCGACCCATGAGTGTCGCATCGCGCGCCGTTAGCGTCGGCTCGATCGGCTCGAATCCGTCGAGATAGGCCGACAGCGCCAGTTCCTTCGCCATGCGCCTGTCACCACGCCGCGCCGCTGCCACGCTATCGGCCAGTTTCGCGCGCGCTACCGCGAGTGAACCGGGAGCCTGTTGCACGACCTGTTTCGGGTGGCGGCGCAGGTAAGCGATGACCGCATCGGCCCTGCCTTCGCCGATCGAGGTGGCGAGCGTGGCTGGAGTAAGGCCGGCCAAGGTCTGAAGGTCCGGGATGCGCCGGCGGAGCGCCGCATCGGACTTCCATAGCCGCTCGCCTTCGCGCGCTTGTGCGTCGGTGAACGCGAAGCCCCCGGCACGAAACGCTACCGCCCAACGCTGATCGTTCGGCAGATCGGCGAAGCTCTGCATGGCCGTCCCGTCGATGCCCTGCGTCACCGCCTGATAAAGCGCGAACACGCTGCGCTGGCGCGCGCGTGCCAGGTCCGTAAACGCGATCGGCGGCGTGGAGAGCTTGGCCGCGTCGGGGCCGTGCCCATTGCCTGTCGCCCCGTGGCAGGCCGAGCAGGTTTGATTGAACAGCGCAGCGCCGGCGGCGAGGCTCGGGGCTTTGTCGGGAGCAAGCGGCACGGGATAGGCGTGAAGCAGGTCGGCCGCGAGTCCATGAGCAAGCACGCCAACCTGGCCTGCGGTTGCCTTGCGGGCGATCATCGACTGAAGTTTCGCCGCGCCCTCCAGCAGTGTTTGCCGCTCCGGTTTCGGTGGCAGCGTTTGCAGCCGCGCCGTGACCGACGCCGCGAACTCGTTCATCTCCGCATATTCGGACGCACTCTTGATCCGTCCATCGGCGACCGCGCCGCCATAGTCGACCGCCACATAATCGAGCAGTCGCCATGCGGTTTGCACGTCCCTCGCCTGCGCCATTGCCGCGGCTGGAAGCAGGACGGCGACGAGCAGCGCCAGCAGACGCGGCAGCACAATGCGGGCCTGAGCGCGGATCACGATGAACGGTCGCATCAAAGCTCCCCCAGCTCGCGACGGGCGCCCTTTACGATCTCATAGGCGGAGTGGAGGAACAGCAGCGCGATCACGCCGGCCACGGCGAGGTCGGGCCATGCGCTTCCCGTCCACGCCACCAAACCCGCTGCTGCGATCACCGCGACATTGGCGAGCGCGTCGTTGCGGCTGAAGAGCCAGATAGCGCGGACGTTTGCGTCGCCTTCCCGGAAGCGCGCCAGCATCAAGGCCGAGCCGACATTGATGGTCAGTGCGACGGCACCGATCGCGCCCATCAGCTCGGCGTCGGGCGCGGTTGCGTGAAGGGCGCGCCAGATCGCGAAGGCGATCACGCCCACCCCGAGCGCCCCAAGGAACACCCCCTGCGAGAGCGCAACCCGCGCCCGCGCCCGAGCCGACCAGGCGAGCGCGAGCAGACCGAGGAGGCTGATCGATCCGTCGCCGAGAAAGTCGAGCGAGTCCGCCTTGAGTGCCTGGCTATCGGCGATGAACCCGCCTAACAATTCGGCGATCCCGAAGCCGAGGTTGAGGACCACAACCGTCAGCAAGGCGCGACGGTAGGCCGGATCGTGCTGGGCGCGAACCGGCTCGCCGTGACACCCGCAACTTTCGACAGAAACACTCATGCGGCTTCCCCTACCACCTCCAGTCACTGTAGGATCAAGCGAAATCTGCGACCCGTTCGCATTAGCAAGGTGCCATTGATGAAGCCGGTGATGATCGGGCAGCTCGCCCGCGAAACCTCGACGAAAGTGACGACGATCCGCTTCTATGAATCGATCGGATTATTGCGTCCCGCGCCCCGCACGGCGTCGGGGCGCCGAACCTATGACGCGAGCGAGATCGAGCGTCTGCACTTCATCCGCAACGGGCGTCGGCTCGGGTTTTCGGTTGAGGAGATCCGATCGTTGATGGGTCTCGCGCAGAACCCCGATCAGGACTGTAGTGCTGCTTCAGCCATAGCGAAGCAGCATCTCAAGGAGGTGGAGACGAGGCTGGCGCAGCTCGCCGTGCTGCGGGACGAGCTTGCCATGCTCAGCCAGAGTTGCACCAAGGCGCGTATGGCCGATTGCGGGATCATGAAGGCGATCGGCAGCGGCCAAGGCAGCTCGGAGCTTCAGTAATAGTCGGCGAGCCGAAGCGCGCGTTTTTCACCGGCGGCCATCGTGAATCTGACGAGGGTTCCAGCAGGGCGAGAGCGCGCGCGCCAAAGGTCTCCATGCGTGTAGTCGGCGTCGATGGGGTGGCCGTCGACCGCTACAATTTGATCGCCGACGACCCAGCCAGCCTTTTCCGCCGGGCTGCCTGTCGCCACATGGACTACGGTCAGCGTCGTTGGTGAAGCTGCGAGTCCAAGGCCGCTACGATCCTTCAGCATCGGCAGGCGGTGGCGGGATTCAATTGGCCGGAGCCACACGAAGCCCGCCGTCACATCGAACACCACGTCGAATTGAGCGAGGAGCGGCAAGCCGATGTTGCCGACGGTGCTGGTGGAGAGCCAGCTTCGCATCCCCAGGGTCGGAATGTTCGACACGCCGAACCCGGCGATGTCGATTGTCGCGATCGTGAAAATATCGTTGGTCTTCACGCCATCGACGCCGCCTAGCGCCGCAGTTGAAACGCGCTTGCCCGTCAGCAGTCCTTGACTGCGGGCATAGGACGACGAGAGCATCAGCGCCGCCGAGCTTCCGAGGTCGATCATCAGAGGCGCGGGGGCAAGGCCCGCTACGGACGCCTGGATGAACAATTCCTGTTTAGCCCCGCGGCCGAGCGGGATGGCCCGCCAGCCGGGACCGGCCAAGAACGCCCCCGATTTCGCGACCGCAAACCGCTTACTCTTGAAATCCAGCGCGATGCTGCTCCCCGCAAACATGTCGGCGCCGAGTAGAATATCGATCGGCCGGCCGAACGCCGCCGAGACCGCACTGAGGTCACCAACGACAGCAAAGGGCAATCGGCGAGTTTCGCGAGCGAGCAGCACGTCGACATCACGGACCAATTGCACGGGTGCCTTGGCGCTTAGCCCGCTAATCATGCGCCGCTCGCCATTGTTCAGGCCGAGCTTCGCCGCGAGCGCCGTACTCATGATCGAAGCGCCGCTGCCGCTGTCGAGCACCGCCCGCACCGGCAGGCCCCCGACTTGCGCGGACACCAGGAGGGTATCTCCCGTCCCGATTTCCACTGGCTCCCAATCCAGGGCGGCCGCTCCGAAGTTCCACGAAAGCGCAGATTCAGAAGCAGTCCGGGCAAGCACAGGCGTCCCGATCGCAAGACCCGTTCCGAATGCGAACATCCGGGTCATTAGCGAGCGTCGAGACACACCGATTGTTTCAACCAGGGCTGCCAAGGAACCTTCTCCCAAATCCAGGCATCAGGGGGCAAACCCCGGTACATGCTCCAGTCACTAGAGGATCAAGGGGCTTTGCAATGCCGGGTAGGCCGGTGTCAGAAACGCTTCGAAAACCCGGCCGCGACAAACGGGTGAGGCGGCTTCGATCCCGCCACGCCTGTTCCCACGCTGAAATCGAGTTGGATGTCATGTCCGATGACCAAGGCTCCCCCGGCATCCACGATCATCGAGGTTCTACCGTGCTTCTCGTCCGGCGTCTGGACACCCGTGTCCACCAAGAAATTGACCACCTTGCTTGGGTTGAAATTGAGCGTCGCGGCGAACAGCCCCGCAGCATAGGTGCGTCGGTCGTCGCCCTGATAGAGCCCGATGTCGACGTTCGGGTTGAGGGATCATTTGTCCGCGATTCTCCAATCGGCCGCCAGGCGGATGTCTCCCGTGGTGCGCGTGTTGCGGAATTCACCAGAGCCGGAAGGTGGAAACACGCGAATGATCGTGCCGAGCGAAGGCTGGTTCGACCCTACCGCCTCGACGAAACTGTATTTGAGGCCGATCGATGTAGGCGCGAGCCCGTGGGAGTCTGTCGCATTCTCCGCGGAAACGACCTGCATTTCCCAGGTGTAGCCGTTACCCTCGATCCGTACCTCCCACTTGTCTGCGAAGCCGTAGCGCAGCAGCGTGGGGACGAAGGTGGTGCGACCGTCCCCGCCCTCCCGCAACTCCCGCTGGAAAGCGGTCTCGAGTTGGAAGCGTCCGCGTCCGACGGTCGTGCTGCCATCGGCGATCCCCGGCCGATCCGGGTTAATATGATCGTCATCTGGCTCAGCAGCCGCCGGAGATGATGGCGCCAACAGGCACGCGGACGCCAGCCTAGCAAGACTGAATGACTGGAGGGACATGGACAAGACTTTCGATCGAGCGCGCCACCGCCTTGTGGCGCGACGCGCCCGGTCGGGCCGCTCGCTTCTGCGCCGTTTGAGAGGCAACCGCGATTGTAAAAATCATAGATTAGAGAGGCGAAAGGATAGTGCTCGACTTCAACGGTCGCAGCAACCCCCTGCGGGTCCGGTCGCGCCCGCCTCCTGGATCGGCGGACACGCGACATCGCCGAACGAGCAAAACACGCAGCAATCGCCAGCCAGCGGACGAAGCACCGCTGCGCAATGCCGACAATCGTAAAAGAACTGGCATGCGTTGGTGGGCATGGTCTCGGTCGAGACGCCGCGGCATTCGGGACAGGTCAGAGTCGAAGCGAGCTCCATCAGGAGAGCACCTTCATTATCGGCGCTTCCACAAAATCCCACAATAGCGCTGTCAGCGTCATGGCCGTGCCAACCACAAGCGCGACCGACGTAATGCGAGAAGGCAGCGGCACCGAGCAGGAGCGATCCGCCATGCAGATCTTGCGCCCCCGTGCATAAGACCACCACCCGGCTGTAAGGCCGAGGACCGAAAGCGCCGTGAGTGGCCAGCGCAGCGGCATCATTACCGCAACCGTGCTGGACAGACCAGCTCCGACTCCGAGTGCCCCAAGCGCAAGCGGTAGCACGCAGCAGGATGCCGCCGCGAGGATCGCACCTAGGCTCGCTAGTGCCCCCAGCAACGTCAGCCCTGTGCCGGAGCCTGCGGACGACCCTGACGAGCGTCGTGCATCGCATGTACTTTTAAGTTCGTCCATGATCGTCTCCACGGCAAGAGTACGCTATGCATCCTGTAGCAGCTACAGGAGCAAGCGGTTTATGCAGGCCGAACAGAATATCGCGATCGGCGAACTTTCGCGGCGGACCGGCGTGAATATCGAGACGATCCGCTATTTCGAGCGCGTCGGTATCCTCGCCAAGCCACCACGGACGAGTGCTGGTCGTCGCATCTATGGCGCGGACCATATCCGTACGCTTGGACTGGTGCGGCGCGCGCGTGAACTGGGTTTCACCCAGGCAGAAGTGCGCGCGATCCTCTCGATCTGGGATCCGTCAGAGCCGGGCTGCAGCGAGGCGCGGGACATCGCGGTCCGTCATCTGGAGCACGTTCGACAGAAGATGGTGGACCTGGGGCAGCTCGAACGACTTCTCTCGTCCACGATCGCCCGATGCGAAGGCGACGGTGCGACGAGCTGCCCTGTTATTGACATGCTTGATCAGCCAAGATCATGAACCGACCGGAGCACCTAAACCCTTACCGCGACGAGTCTGGATTCCGCAGTCCCGGTCAAGGTGGCAAGGTCGTTCATAGGACCGACCGCGACCCGACTGAATGGCTCGACCTCCTCGGGCAGAATAAGGCTTGCCAGACTCAAGGTCGTAATGGCGACGCTACCGCTTCGCGACAGCGTCCGGCACTGCTCGCGGAAGTCTGGGTCGTCCAATAATCAGCCGATGATCCCTCGATACCCACTTATCAAGACGTGACCAGCCTGGACGGTCTGCCCGATAGCACGAGTGCCGCAGTCGAGTGCCGTTTTCGCTAGAATTGCCCCAGGTTCCACTATTCAATGTGGTCGATCCTTCGTGCTTTCGGGCACTCCGTCCGTTGAAGGCAGAGCGCCGCGACCGCAAGGCACGCTATTGAGACGATAATCGGCGCGCGGTCGAAGCTGCTACTCGTCCGGGAGCGACTCGACACTGTCCCGCCCGTCATCGTCAGCGGCAGGAACCTGCTCCGGCGCGTCATCTCGGTTATTCGGTGGCGAGTCCGGGTGCGGATCCGGTGGACCGCCACGCATGTCCGTCTCTACCATTGGCAATCTCCCGTCAGGACGAAACCGTGGCCATTTTGGCTCGGGGCAACTTGGATTTCTCTGCTTTTGCTTCCAATTCCGCCTTGCGACTGGCAAGTTTCTCACCGAGCACTTCCATATCGATGTCGGTTCTGCGGCTCTGCGCAAAGATTCCTCGCAGCCAGCGTTCTTCTTCCTGGACGTGATGCTTGATGTCTTCGGACAACACCTTGACTTTTGCATCGTAGAACGGGTCCGTCGGTTTCGCGTTCGACAGGTCGTTGATCCACATCTTTGCCCCGTCATGCTCTACGATACCCTCATCGACAAGGGCATCGTCGATCTTCGGCCGGATAGCCGGGTAGAAGATTTCTTCCTCGATCTGCGTGTGTATCTTCAGGGCCATACAAATCTGCTCGACCAGACGCGCTTTGGTATCCGAGCGACGAGCCTTATCGAACTGCTCGAACAGATCGTCCACCTTGCGGTGATCGGCCTTGAGGAGTTCGATCGCGTCTATCGGCTGGTCACTCGCCACCGCTGTTCTCCCAGGATTGTGACACTCACAACCCCTAGGCACCGCGAAAGTTCAGGCGTGCCTTCAGGCGCGGCGATGGATGCGCGCGCTGCGCCCCAGCACGAGAATTCGTGCAGGCGATTTTGGTTTCGGCTTCCGACCGCTGCCGACGTTCTTGGCGACGGCGATTGACAGACATCCAAGCCAGAGAACAGATAGGGAACGAGTCAACCGCCTCCCGAGTCTCTTTGCTGCCATGCGTGAACCGTCCGCCCTTGCCGAATTGCGCGCTCGCATCGCCGAGCTCGAGGGCTCCGCTGCGCGACAAGCGGCAATTCCGTTCGGCGTGGATGCGCTCGATCGGTATCTCCCTGGTGGTGGTTTGGCGGCCGGCGCCCTTCATGAAGTCGCGGGCAGCGTCGATCTGGCCGACGACGCCAGTGCCACGATCTTCCTCGCCGGCATCCTCGCGCGAGTCGACGGCCCGGTCTTCTGGTGCCTCCGCTGGCGCGATCTGTTTGCCCCGGCGCTGCATCTCGCAGGCTTACATCCCGATCGCGTGATCCATGTCGAGGCGGGCAGCGACACCAACGTCCTGCTGGCAATGGAGGAATGCCTCCGTCATCGGGGCCTGGCCGGCGTCGTCGGCGAAATCACGAAATATTCGACGACGGCCTCCAAGCGGCTTCAGCTCGCCGCCGAAGCCTCCGGCGTCACCGCCTTCGTCTTCAGGCGCGCGTCGCGGGCCGAGGCAACGGTCGAAGGCACGGCCGCGCTGACGCGCTGGCGCATCAGCGCCGCGCCGAGCGAGGCGCTCAGCATCCCCAGCCTCGGCCGCCCGCGCTGGCAGGTGGCGCTCGAGCGGGTGCGCGGCGGCGAACCTCGTCAATGGATCGTGGAGGGGTGCGATGCGCAGGGTCGCATCGGTCTATCTGCCGCACTGGTCGACCGACCGGTTGCGACGGAAGACCGCCAAGCCGCCGCCTGACGGCCGCACGGTACCGGCGGCGCCGGCGCTCGTCACCGCGATTCCCGATCACGGCCGGCGCATCGTCGCGGCGGTCGATGTCGGCGCGCGGGCGCTCGGTATCGCGCCCGGCATGACGGTCACCAAGGCGCGGTCGTTCGCGCCGGGCCTCGAAGTGATCGACGCCGATCCGGAAGCTGATTTCGTCGGATTGGGGCGTCTGGCGCTTTGGGCGGGCCAGCGCTACGCGCCGATTGTCGCACCCGACCCGCCCGATGGCCTCTGGCTCGACATCACCGGATGCGCTTCGCTGTTCGATACCGAGCGCGCGCTGATCAAGGACCTGCATCGCCGTCTCGCGGCGTTCGGTCTCTCCGTGCAGATCGCCGTCGCCGATACTGCGGGCTGTGCGCACGCAGTGGCGCGCCATGTGCTCGCCGGCCGGCCCGTCACGATCGAACCCGGCGACCATCGCAAAGCGCTGGAGCTGCTGCCGGTCGCCGCGCTACGCCTCGAACCCGGCGTGGTCGAGGGCTTGCGGAAGCTCGGCTTCGACCGGATCGAGCAGCTGATCGGCACCCCGCGCGGTCCCCTCGCCAAGCGCTTCGGACGAACCTTGCATCGCCGCCTCGACCAGGCGCTCGGACATACGCCCGAACCGGTCGAGCCGGTCTTTCCCGACGCAATGCCGCGTGCGCGCCGCGGGTTCATGGAACCACTCTCGACCGCCGAGGCCTTCGCCCAGGTCATCCGCGACCTCGCCGCTGACGTCGCCGGGCAATTGGTGGAGGCCGGAAAGGGAGCGCGCAGGCTCGATTGCCACTTCCACCGCGTCGACGGTCACACCCAGGCGATCCGCGTCGGCACCGCCGCTCCCTCCCGCGCGCCGCACCATTTCGCCAAGCTGCTTGCCGCGAAGATCGAGGGCGTGGATCCCGGCCTCGGCATCGAGGCGATGACGCTGGTGGCGCCGCTGGTCGAACCGCTTGGCGCGAGCCAGGGCGAAGGCCTCGAGAGTCTCGTGCGCGGCGGCCCCGACCTGTCCGCGCTGGTCGACGCGCTCGCCAATCGCTTCGGACAGCGGTGCCTCTACCGCACGACGCCGCAACCGAGCGCGATGCCCGAGCGCTCGGTCAGGTGCGCGCCGGCGCTGTCGGACGCTGGCGGCGCGGCGTGGAACGCCGATCTTCCGCGGCCCGGTCGGATGCTGGTTGCGCCCGAACCGATCGACGTGACCGCCATGCTGCCAGACCACCCCCCAGCGATGTTCGTCTGGCGGGGCAAGCGCTTCCGCGTAACCCAGGCCGACGGTCCCGAGCGGCTTCATGGCGAATGGTGGCGCGACGCCGGCGCCGAAACCAATCGCCCCTTAACCGTGCGCGACTACTTCCAGGTCGAGACGACGAACGGCGGCCGCTACTGGCTGTTCCGCCTGGGCGACGGCGAGAATGCCGTGACGGGCCCCATGCGCTGGTTCATCCATGGCGCGTTCGCGTGACGCGCGGCGACCGGTCAGATCGCGAGGCCCGTTATGTCGAGCTGCAGGTCACGACCCACTTCAGCTTCCTGCGCGGCGCATCGTCCCCCGACGAACTGTTCGCCGCGGCGGCCTTGCTCGACCTGCCGGCGATCGGGATCGTCGATCGCAACTCTGTCGCGGGCATCGTCCGCGCGTGGGATGCAGCGAAGACCACCGGCGTACGCGCGATCGTCGGGTGCCGCCTCGACCTGACCGACGGCACGGCGCTGCTGGTCTATCCGACCGACCGCTTGGCCTATGGTCGGATGTGCCGGCTGCTCAGCATCGGCAAGGGCCGCGCCGGCAAGGGCGCGTGCCACCTCGACTGGGCCGACGTCGAGGACTGGAGCGACGGGCTGATCGCGATGCTCGCGCCCGATCGCGCCGATGCGACGGCCGAGGCGGCGCTGGCGCGAACCCGGCGCATTTTCGCCGACCGGGCCTATCTCGCCTTGACGATCCGCCGCCAACCGCGCGACGCGGTGCGGTTGCGAGACCTGGCGGCCATCGCGGCGGCGGCGCGCGTGCCGACGGTCGCGACCGGCGACGTTCTTTACCATTCGCCCGATCGCCGGCTGCTGCAGGATGTCGTCACCTGCATCCGCGAGAAATGCACGATCGACGAGCTCGGCGATCGACGCGAGCGCATCGCCGACCGCCATCTCAAGACGGGGCAGGAAATGGAACGACTGTTCCGCCGCTACCTGGAGGACACGGGGCCGGTCGCGCGCAGCGCCGAGCTGGCCGCGCGCTGCGCCTTCAGCCTCGACGAACTCAAATACCAATATCCCGACGAAATCCGTGTGCCGGGTCGGACGCCGCAGCAGGAGCTGGAGCGGTTGACCTGGGCAAGGGCGCCCGAGCGGTATCCCGAGGGCCTGGACGGAAAGGTCCGTGCGCAGTTGGCGCATGAACTCCGCTTGATCGCCCAGCTCGATTATGCGCCCTATTTTCTGACCGTTCATTCGATCGTCGCGTTCGCGCGGAGCAAGGACATCCTGTGCCAGGGGCGCGGCTCGGCGGCGAACTCGGCGGTCTGCTACGTTCTTGGCATCACCTCGATCGATCCGGTGCGCTCCGAGCTGCTGTTCGAGCGCTTCGTCTCGGCCGAGCGCCGCGAGCCGCCCGACATCGACGTCGATTTCGAGCACGAGCGCCGCGAGGAAGTGATCCAGTGGATCTATGATACCTATGGCCGGACGCGCAGCGCCCTGACCGCGGTCGTCACGCGCTACCGCGCGCGCGGCGCGGTGCGCGAGGTCGGCAAGGCGCTCGGGCTGTCCGAGGACATGACCGCAGGGCTGTCGTCGTCGGTGTGGGGCTGGAGCCGGGAAGGCGTCGAAGAGAAACACGCCGAAGAGCTCAACTTGGATCTCGGTGATCGCCGCCTGGCGCTGACGCTCGAACTGGCGCGGCTGCTCATCAACACCCCGCGCCACCTGTCGCAACATCCCGGCGGCTTCGTGCTGACCCGCGACCGCCTCGACGAGCTGGTGCCGATCGAGCCGGCGGCGATGGAGGATCGCCAGGTCATCGAATGGGATAAGGACGATATCGACGCGTTGGGCTTCATGAAGGTCGACGTGCTCGCGCTGGGCATGCTGTCGTGCATGCGCCGCGCCTTCGAGTTTCTTGGAACCGACAAAGGCGTGAAGGTCGACCTCGCAACCATCCCGGCGGAGGATCCGGCGACCTATGCGATGATCCGCAAGGCCGACACCTTGGGCGTCTTCCAGATCGAGAGCCGGGCGCAGATGGCGTCAATCCCGCTGATGGCGCCGCGCACGTTCTACGATCTTGTCATCCAGGTCGCGATCGTCCGGCCCGGACCGATCCAGGGCGACATGGTCCACCCCTATCGCCGCCGCCGCAACGGGCAGGAGGAAGTGACCTACCCGACCCCCGAGCTGCGCCGCGTGCTCGAGAAGACGCTGGGCGTGCCACTGTTCCAGGAGCAGGCGATGCGGGTCGCGATCGAGTGTGCGGGGTTCACCGCGTCCGAGGCAGACCTGCTCCGGCGGGCGATGGCGACCTTCAAGCTGACCGGCGGCGTCTCGCATTTTCGAGGGCAACTGATAGAGGGTATGGTCACGCGCGGCTACGAGCGCGACTTTGCCGAGAAGACCTTCAAGCAGATCGAGGGGTTTGGCTCCTACGGCTTTCCCGAAAGCCACGCCGCGAGCTTCGCGCTGATCGCCTACGCCTCGTCGTGGATGAAATGCCATCATCCCGACGCGTTCTGCGCGGCGTTGCTCAACGCCCAGCCGATGGGCTTCTACGCCCCCGCGCAGATCGTGCGCGATGCCCGCCAGCACGGCGTCGAGATCCGCCCGATGGACGTCAATTCGAGCCGCTGGGACTGCACGCTGGAGGTCAGCAACGGGCGGTACAAGGCGGTCCGCCTCGGTCTGCGAATGGCGCGCGACCTGTCCAACGCGGATGCCGCCGCGATCGTCGCCGCACGCGGCGATGACCCGTATGCGAGCGTCGAGGAGGTCCAGCGTCGTGCCGGCGTCGGGCGCGGGGCGCTCGACCGGATCGGCGACGCGGACGGGTTCGGGTCGGTCGGCGCGAGTCGACGGAAGGGATTGTGGGACGTCAAAGGGCTCGGCGATGCTGCCCTTCCCCTGTTTGCGGCGGCCGACGCGCACGATGGCAAGCTGCGGCAGGAAGCGATCGAGCCGGAGGTGATCCTGGCGCCAATGGGTGACGGTGCCGAGGTGGTCGAGGATTATCGCGCCTCGGGCCTGAGCCTGCGCGCCCATCCGCTTGCGTTCCTGCGCGACGAGCTGACGACGCGGCGGATGATCACCTGCGAGGCGCTGCAGACCGTCAGGGACGGGCGCTACGTCGAACTCGCCGGAATCGTGCTCGTCCGCCAGAAGCCGGGTTCGGCCAAGGGTGTGATGTTCATCACGCTCGAGGACGAGACCGACGTCGCCAATCTCGTCGTCTGGACCAAGGTGTTCGAGGCGAACCGGCGGACGGTGCTCGGCGCATCGATGATAGGCGTGCGCGGCCAGGTCCAGCGTGAGGGCGAGGTGATCCACCTGATCGCGCATCGGCTCGACGATCTGTCGCCGCTGCTCGCCAGCGTGGGCAACCGCAGCGATGTGGCCGATATCTATCGGACCAGCCGGGCCGATGTCGCCAAGAACCCGGTCGGGCCTGACCCGCGCGATCCCGCCGAACGTCCGTTAGGTCGCGCGCCCCGCGATATCTACATTCCGGATCTCCGGCTCGGTTCAGGCATCATTCCCGGCCAGCCGACCGAAGGCATCAAGGTCAAGCCGCGGGATTTTCGGTAACGGCTTCTGTTCCGTCTATGTTCTGTGCTATTGGTACCGGTGAGTCGATGTGCGGAAGGATTCGATGTCCAGGCTGTTCAGCCTTGCGGCCCCGCCACAGCAGGTTGCCACCGTATTCGGGGCGGACCCCGCCCTGCCCGTCTCGATCCCGGGCGAGACGATTGAAGGCGACCCGGGCGTCGTGGTCATCGACAGAGAAGGCCGTCGCTTGCTCAAGACCATGACCTGGGGGTTTCCCCGCCATACCAGCGAAAGCCGGCTTCGTCGCGAAGCCCCCAGCCGGTTGGGCCTCGTCGCCGATTTGACGAATCCAATGTGGGAGCATCTCGTCGTCGATCCTCGATATCGCTGCCTCATCCCGCTCACCCATTTCGCCAATCCGGCCGGAAAGGCGGGTGCCAAGACGCGCGCCTGGTTTTCGCTGGTCGATCAGCCGGTCGCGGCCTGGGCCGGGTTCTGCCGCAACACACCCGAGTTCGGGCCGGTGTTCGCGGGCATGACGATGACCGCCAGCGCTCTGGTTCAACCCTTCAATGACCGCATGCCGGTGCTCCTGGCCGCTGATGAATATGAGCGCTGGCTGACCGGGACGATCCAGGATGTGATCGGTTTCCAGTTCCGCGATCCACCGCCGGACGAACGGCTGGCGATCCTCCATACCGACGACCGCTGGCGGAGTGGCAGGCCCCCGCCGTTGCCCGACGCCGCCAGACCGCCAATGGCGTTCGCGCTCTGAGCCGTGCTGTCCGCTCAAGCCGACGCCGCATCCTCGTGTCGATGGCGGCGGCGATCACTGTCATGTGGGCGATACCCGCGCGGGAAGATCCCTGCGAGGGGCGCCTGCCATCGCCCGGCACGCGGTTCGGCGGGGTCGTGCGCTATGTCGGGGACGGCGACGGCCTCTGCATCGGACCCGAAGGCCGACCTGATCAATGGATCGAGATCAGGCTGGGCGACTATTACGCGCCCGAGCTGCACGACCCCGGCGGCATGGAGGCGAAGCGGGAGCTCGAGCGCGTTGCGCTCGGCCGCGTGATCGCTTGCCGCGCGGGACGCCGCAGCTACGACCGCGTGATTGGCTACTGCACGCTCGCGAACCGGCCACTGGGCGAATGGCTGCGTGCGCAAGGGGGGAAGCAGGGCGGTCGCGGCTGGCAAGCCGACAAGCCGGCCGACCATCGCTGATCTAAAGGACGCGGCAACGGCTGCAAGCCGCACCACCCAGGATCATCTGACGCCCTTGTATCCACCCGCAATCTCGCACAGATCGGTTAGAACCTGCGTTCACGGATCTTCGACGATCGTTGGTCAGGCAGCGCCGCTATCCGCCTCGCTCGATCGGGGGGCATTACCGGCGAGTTCGGTCCGTACAAGAGGCAGGCTAGTTGATCGCGTTGGCACATCTCAAAGCCTGGGTACAAGGGCTCGAGCGCGACGTAGTGGCGCTCTGGATCGCTGCGGGAGACCGGCGGACGCCTTGGCACGCGAAAGCGCTTGCTGGATTGGTCGCAGCATACGCGCTGAGCCCGATCGATCTGATACCCGACTTCATTCCGGTGCTTGGCTTCGTGGATGATGCAATCATCGTCCCAGCGGGGATCTGGCTGGCGGTGCGGTTGATTCCCTCAGAGCTCATGTCGGGGTTCCGAGCTGAAGCGATGCGCCGCGCTGAACGTCCCACCAGCACCATGGCCGCAGTCGTGATAGTATTGCTCTGGATTGCGATCGCCGCGGCAACCACTTGGTGGTTGTTGACGTGACCCGCGGCCAGCATCCGACGTCGCTTTGGAAGCGGACGTTGGGGATGCTACGCTCTGTTCATGTGCAATCTTTATACGGTGCGGAAGAGCGCGGCCGAGGTCGCCGCCCATTTCGGGGTCGCCAATCCCGTCCAGTCGAACGCGCCGGAAGAGGTCTATCCCGGTACGCCCGGCGTCGTGATGCGCGAGCAGGACGGAGGCCGCCTCATGCAGTCGATGACGTGGGGATTTCCGCTGCGTCTGAAGGGCATGTCGCCGACCGCAAAGCCCAAGCCGGTCAACAACATCGCCGACCTGCGCAAGCCGATGTGGATCGGATTGGCGCGGAAGCCGCAGTGGCGCTGCCTCATTCCCGTCACCCGGTTCGCCGAAGCGGAAGGAGCGAAGGGCGCGAAGACCCGCACCTGGTTCAGCGTGAAGCGTCAGCCGATCTTCGCATGGGCGGGCTTGTGGCGGATCAGCGATGAATGGGGTCCGGTCTATTCAGGGGTGATGACCGAGTGCAACGAGGCCATCCGGCCGGTCCATGACCGCATGCCGGTTCTGCTCATGCCCGACGAATACGAGCAGTGGCTCCACGGCAGTTTCGACGATGCGGTGGCGTTCCAGAGCCGTTGCTTTCCCGACGATCTGATCGAGATGACCCGCACCGACGAGCTGTGGGTGAAGCGGCGGCAGAGCAGCGAAGCGGGGGATGCGGTGCCCATCGGACTGCCACTATAGCTGTCGAAGGCGACCGCCGACCGGCGGTCCGGCTTGGCTGACGTGGGCGGCGCTGTGACTCTGCGGCCCGCGGCACTTTGCATATGACCCGATTGCGCTTATCGTCCCCCCACTCGCGGAGACGCGAGCGGGGCCTAGAAACCTTGAAGATTGCGAGCCGGTTCGAACGACCGGGTGGCGGACGCGTATGTCCAAGCCATCCGGCCAAAGGCGTTCGCGCTTAGCGCAGTCTAGGTTTCTAGCACCCGGTTCCGAAGCGACGACACGCCCGGTGGGCGTGTCGCCGGCTTCCTTAGTTGGAAGTCGCGGAAAATGGTTGGGCCAGAACGGAATGCAGCCGTAGCGCTGGGATTGATGCGCAAGGCTCTGAAAATGCTCGATCGGATGGGAGAGACAGACGCGGCGTGCCGCCTGCAGAGCGCGATCGACACCTTGCAGCAGAACAGACCAATGCAGCCGGGCGACGAGATCGACGATGAGCTCGCGGCGCTTATCGCGGCGATACCGTTGGAGCGGCGACGCGGCGGTCAAACTAAGCCGACCCGCGAGCTCCAGGCCCTTGGCCGCTGACGATCCGCACATCCGCTCTTCCGACGCGCTCGAAGGTCCGCAGCAGTCTGCCGCAATGCTCGGCGGCTTCGTCCTCGGACCAGAAGGCGTCGGTCGCGTAGCGGTCGCGGGCAAGCTCGATCGCCGCGACTTCGGGCAAGCGCGCGAACTCGTCCGGCCAGCCGGTCAGGACCAGCCACGGCCACCCGCTCTCGGGCGGGTCGTAGCGCGCGATGAGGGGCTCGGCCAAAGCGAGCTGCGATGCCCGTCGGTCGAGCAGATCGGGTGCCGAGGGACCGGCGCGAGCCGCGCCGAGAAACGCTTCGAGCTCGTCGTGCTCGGCCGGAGACTCGATGACGATCGGGTAATAACGGCCGAGCAGCAGGGCGTCGCCGCGCGCGCCGGCCGGAATGTCGATGAGCATCACGGCCGGCATCGATTCCAGGGGAGCAGGATAGCAAACCCTCGACCGGGCGACGTCGTCGGTCAGACGATAGATCGAGCCGGGCGGCTTCACCTCACACGATCACGTCGATCTTGAGGGATCGGAGCGCCGGGACTAGCGCCGCGAGCGTCTCGAGCTCGACGACCGGCTCGGCCGCGAGCTTGGTATCGACCGCCCGATCGTAGACCGCGACGCAATCCTTCTTGCGGAGGCGTGAGTGGTAGAGGATGCCATCGAGGTCGCTCGTGTCGTACAGCGTCTGACTGAACAGCCGGGCTTCGTCCTGCGCTTTGGCGCCGACAATATCGGTGGAGATACCGAGCTGAAAGCAGCCGTCCTTGCGGAGGTCGAGCACGCGTAGCCGCGCGGTGGCGTCGACCGCGCACACACCCCAATCGCTGATATCCGCCATGGTCAGCGCGCGGGCGGCCGCGCCCTCGAAGCGGTCGCGGACGATCGCCTCGGCAATGCTCGTTGGCAGGTCCTTGGCGATATAGACCAGCTTGAAGGCATCGACGGGGCTTGCGAACCGCGTCTTGCCGAAGCCCATGCCGAGCGGCGTCGCGCGATGCGCCCACGGCGTCGTGCGAAGATAGGCGGTCGGCTGGAACCGACGCATCAGTCCCGCGACAATGACCGGATCAAGAACCACGCGCTATTGAAAGTCGCGCTCTGCGGTCGTCAACACCCTTGGACATTCTCCTGCGCGCAAGCAGTCGAGCGGTGACTTACCGTCGAGCGCGCCGTGGGGCTGGCGCAGCCAGAGCCAAGCCGACCGGGCGTCGGGTGCGATCCGCAGGACATCCCCCACCCCTTCGAGTGGCCTCGCATCGACGAATTGCTCCAGTGGATAGGCAAGTTTTCGCTCGCCTCGCAGCAGGCCGATGACCGCTCCACGCTTCTGCCAGTTGCTCAACGTCGACCGGGGGATGCCGAACTGGTCGACAATCTCGCCGGCGCCCGCGACAGGGCCGGCCCAGCTCTCGAGCGACCGCGGCGTCGCGTAGCGCGCGAGCCGGCCCTGCCCTTCCTCGAGGGAGATGCGATCGCCCAGCCCCGTGCCGCGGCTATGCTCGGTCCGGCCCGCATCCTCGATGCGGACCCGTGTTCCCGCTTCGGTCCGCTCGGGGGTCGCGACGTTGAAGAGCGCCTGCCGGACACGATCCTTGCCTTGGGCGATCTCCCGGCGCTTGGCACTGGGAAGCTCGACCACGACATCGAAGACCAGTTTCATGATCTTCGCCATCGTGCGAAGGTCGCCCGCCGGGGCCTTCGGGTTGCTTTCGCGCAGCGCCGCGCGAACGGCATTCTCGCTGAATCCGTGCAGGAGCGCGCCCTGATCGGCCTCTAAAGCTACATTGGCCATGTCCGACTCCGTGGCAACACGCCGCTCCATATAAACCACATTGGCCCGATTGTCCAGTTTGCCCAACGCGATACTTTGTCGTATTTGACTTGGAGAGCGACCTCCTCCCGCCCTGAACTGCGCTTGACCTCAAACGGTCAGTCTCGCGCAGGAAGGACCGACCAGCGCCCAGACTGCTTCGATCACCGCGTCGAGGGTCACGGCTTGGAGCTCTATCGATGCGGCATAAGCGCGCCATTGTCGCTGCTTGGTCTCATCGGCGATCATCTCGGCCGAAAGTCCCGCCGACCGCTCCGTCGGGATGGATGTAAGGCGGCGTTCGAATGTCGCTTTGATCGCGGCGTCGAGATCCTCTTCGACGATCTTCAGAGACTTGGGGATCGCCCAGAGATCGTAATAATCCTTCATCCGCCCGTTCGCGATGCCAGGCGCGACCATCGCCTGGAATTTCTCGGCGACGACCGTCGCGGGCGAATAGGCGCGCACGTGGGGAACCGGGAGATCGAGCAGCGTCGGATAGTCGATCGCTTGCGAGGCATCGGCCATCGCATCCCCGAAGCCGATATCGATCGTGACCGGGATCCGCGCCTTCTCGAGATAGGCTGCGGTGCGCAGGCGGAAGCCGCCATATTCCATTTCCTCGCGGATCGCGGTCGCCGTCAGCGCGTCGATGTCGAAGCGTAGTCCATCGTCGGCGGGAATGCTCATGATCTCGCCGAAATCAGCCGTCAGCTTCGCCGCGTCGGCATCGCCGTGGCCGAGAAAGTCGGCGTCGCGTGTGACACGGTTGTCGTCGTCGACCCAGGCCGTCACGAGCATGCCACCCTTGAGCACGAACCGCTGTTGATGATCGGAGATCGAGAGTCGATAGAGCAGCCGCTCGAGCGCGAAGCGCACCAGCACAACGTCGAAAATCCGGCCCTCGACGCGCGCGAGGTTCAGCAGCCGGTCCTTGACCGATCGGGCGAGATTGACGGGTACCTTAGCCATTGGAGGTGAGAGCTTCGAGATAGGGTTGCATCGTCTTCCAGACGCCTCCCGCTTGGGCGCTTTCCGAGATTTCCGCTGGCCGGACCTTACGCTGATCGAGCGCCGCTCGGAGCCCCTCGATCGCGACCGATCGATCGACGAGTTTTGGATTACGAAACAGGTCGGCAATCGTCTTCGGGATCGAATAGATCGGCACCATGACGCCGGCGATTTGATGGTGTTCCACGCCCTGGCGCAGATATTGATCGCTGAAGCGCACGAGGCGGATTGGCGGGTACGATGGAGCTGGCGACCAGTCGCTTTTGCCGAGCGCGATCCAGACCCGCCTCGGCATCTGGTCGGTGAGTTGGTGGTAGGCGAGCGCCGACAGCATTGCGATCACGCCTTTGGGGATGCGCTTCGCCACCTCCGCAAGAGCTTGGTCGGTCTCGATGCTCGCACCATGACGCTGGTAGAGACCGCGCGCTATACGGTCGAGTTCGCCATCGTCTAGCGCGCGGGCGATCGTTTGCGCGGCGACGCCAGCCGTGCGCAGTTCGTGCGCGCGCAGGATCGGCTGCGCTTCAAACAGGGCACGCAGCGTCGCACGCTGCGACTTCTGCTCATCGGGCATCGTGTTACATTTCCTCTGACAGAAAGTGTCTCTATCAGAGGTTTTGTCACTCGTCACGATTGCAAACGGCCTCTCCAAAGCCTATAAGTTTTGCTCGGAGGCCAACATGTGGGTCTGGGATAGCACGACCTTTTTTGGAACGAGAAGCGACGAGCGCGACGGCGTTTGGACCTCCAGATGGGAGTCAGAGCCGGAGCAACTTTATGAGCCGCTGCCAAAAGACGCCTCCGTTGAAACGCTCATAGGCCGGATCTTAGCAACAATCATCTTGATTGGCGTTGTCGCTTACATGTGGTCGGCGCTAGGGATCTAGGCTTCACTTCCGCAGGTTTGGGTCCGTGAAGAAATCTTTGTTGAGCTCTTCGCCGACATTTTGACGAGTGTCAGCACCGGCTTGGACGTGCAACGTGCGTCCGGCAGCGATCGCCCCTCGCTCTTGTTCGAGCGCGGCGGCGCCCTCTTCGATCTTCGCGATGGCGGGGGTCGGACCAGATTCCGTTCCTTGGTCTTGGGGGGTCGGCAGCGCGGAGGGTCGGTAGGATGCGCGCACGTCGGCCGGACCGCCGATGCCCGGCCCGCTGACCGATCCAAGGCTCGGCTCGACCAGCCGGTCGGCGATCTCTTCGCGGATGGCCTCGCGCTTGTCGGCCATCCAGCGGCTGACCATCTCCTGACGAACAGCGCGCTGATGAGCGGAGAGATCGGTGGCCCACAGATCCGGCACGTCTAGGCTGGGATTGCGGGCCTGTTCGTGCCGATACCATTGCGCCAGATCCTGGCTCAGATTTTCGCTGAGCTGCATGTTGTGAGTTTCGGCGTAGCTGGCGTCGCGGGACAGCGATTGCGACAACTCCTCGAGCCGCCGGGCCGTTTCCGAGTAAGAACGCGCGCGGGTGAGCGCGTCCTCGGACCCGCTGGTCGACGACGAGCTCGAGCTGGAGCGGCTGACGCTGCCCGAACGGGCATATGTTCCGTCACCGGCCGAGGCGTTCGAGCCATTGACGTGCTCATCGCGCGATGCCTCAGACTGTGAGCTGGAAGAATCAGAAGTGCGCGACCTTGTTGCGTCGACGCCGATTTGATCAGCTTGGATCCCCGACTTTCCAACTTGGAGCCCGATGCCGGGCAGAGAGCGCGACAGTCTTCCGCGGCCGCCGCCCTGCTGGCCGCCTCCCCCGCCGATCCCCCCTGATACGGACCCTCCAACTCGATCTTCAATTGTCGCCCTGCGCTGATGATCCTGCGATTGCCGAACGCTTTCGCCATCTGAGGAGCGCTGCTCGGTCCCCTGGCTGGTGCTGCCGCTGCGGCGGTCGAAGCGCTCGACCGAGGTACTCGACTGGCTGCCGGCACTGCTATCGAATCCCGATAATCGTTCGACCGACCGCGATACGCCGGTGCGATCGGTGTGCGACGCGGTGAGGACATCGGCCGCGGCATGTTCATACGCTTGGGCCTGGCGATGCGCCTCGGTCGCCATCTGCCTCCATTCAGCGACGACCCCGGACGTGACCGTCGGCGTGAAACCGAGCCGCGAGATCGCGGCGCTTGTGTCGATGACATCCTGGCCGTTGCCGAACCCGCTGACCATGGCGCCATTGTCCTGCCGAAAGCCGACGCTCGGCGCCCCGGCCATGTAGCTGGCGGCCGTGAGCCACTGGTTGCTCTGGCGCATATTCGACGTCGCGTTGCCAGTGCTGACATTGCCGTAGGAGTAGTTGCCGGTGGTCTGCTCGAGCGCGGCGGCTTCGGCCGCGTTCTGCGCCGGCGCCAGCATCGAGGTCGCCTGGCCGGCGATCCCCATCGCGCCGCGCGCAAGTCCGGCGGCGAGAAACGGCACACTCATCAACATGAAACCCGCGATCGTCGCGGTCTCGGCATTGACCGCGCCGATCCCGGCATAGGTGCCGAGCGTGACACCCCCGCCGGCGACCGCAGACGCGGCAGCTTCGGCGCGGGTCATGCAGATCATGTGGAGGACGACATAGAGCGGTCCCCATGCGGCCAGATAGAAGAAGCCGGTCGCATAGCCTTTCAGCGTACCGATCCCGGTCTGCGGCATCAGGAACAGCGGGAAGATCACCGGAAACATCGCGAAGAAGACGACGGTCAGCACGATGTTGAGCACCGGCACCCAGGCCATCGCCTGCTGCGCGATCGAGTTATACGTGTTGCGCGCCTGGATGTCGGCGCGGGTCGTGGCGAACGTATCGATCGCCGCGGCGCCGCTGCCGCCCGCCATGCTGTTGCGCGCCTGCATGAACGCATTGATCGCGGTGTTCTGCCGGATGATCGCCGGGAAGTCCCTTGCCGCGCCGGTGAACGCCTGGCTGACGATCGGCAGGTCGTGCTTGAGCTTGTCGCCGGCGAGCGCATTGCTAAGCTTGGGATAGGCCTGCTTTCCCCACAGCGGCGTGTTCGCCTCGATCATCCGCTCCCATTGCCCGTCGAGCGTCTGATAGGCCTGGCGGCAGGTGATGATGTAGCTGCGGACCGTGCCGTCACCCTGACGCTCGAGCCACTCCTGCGACCTGGCCTCGGAACCGGGGCCGATCGCGGCCCATAGATCGGGGGCCTGCGCGAGATTGGTGAGCGACTTCTGGTACAGCATGATGTCGCCGAAGAGGCAGTTCTTGAAATGCGTCTCCAGGTTGGTCGCGAACTCGGCATCGCGAATCTCGAAATTGCGTGTCGCGTCGAACAGCCGCGCGCCATACACCATACCGTTGGTCGAATAATTGAGCTCGCTCGGCATCACGAACACCGTCTCGGCGGTGCGAGTGAGCCAGTCGCCGACCTGGCTAGTGAAACTCGCCAAGACGCCGAGCCCGAGCGGGACGTTGTCCACCGTCGCGGGCGCGAGCGACGGATTGAGGCGGTCGGTCACCTTGATGTCGATCGTCGGCACCATCAGGCACATGTAGATGGCGGTCGCCTGCAGGAACCAGTTCAGCCACGCGCGATAGTTGAGCGTGAACGCAACGACGAGCAGCGAGTAGATCAGCCCCATCACCATCACGACCTGGAGCAGCGAGCGGTAGCCCCCGCCGCCCGACCAGGCAGCGACGGCGTTGAACGTATTGACGAGATATTCGCCGCCGCCGACCGTGAAGACCTCGAGCATCGAACCGCCCCCTGCCCGCTCAGTTCAGCCCCTGCGCGTTGAGCCCGCGCGAGAAATTGAGCGCCGAGGCCATCCCCGGCGTCATCGAGTTCTGGAGCGTCGATTCCAGCATGATGCTGCGGTCGATGATCTGCATCGTGACCTGCAGTTTCTGGTCGAGCCGGATGCTGCGCTGGCCGAATTTCGCGCGCGTCGCGGCGATCTGCTGCTTCCACTGGTCGGCGGTTGCCTGGTCGAACGTCTGATAGTTGATCCGCGCCTGCTCGACCCGGTCGAGCATATTGTCGAGCATGGCGTTGAGCAGATCGACCGAGACGATCTCCGACAGCGTCTGGATCTCGCCGTCGGTTAGCCCGTAATGGGCGAAGGACTGGACCGCGAGGATCTTGTAGAGCGGAATCGTCGCGAGATTGAGCAACTGCTTCTCGGCTGCGTCAAGCGGCGTGTCGCTACGGATCTTGCCGCTCATCGACTTGATCATCGAGGCAATCCTGGGACGAAGCGCGGATGAGGCCGGTACCGTCAGGCTCTGCTCGCCGACGTTGAGGCAGGGATCATCGTTGCATTTCAGGATCTTGACCGGCGGCGCGTCGGCCGTCCCGTCGAGCAACGCCGTGACCACCGCTTCCTCGGCCGGACCGAACATGACGACCTTGCCGCCGACGCTCGGATCGGTCGACGGCGTGGTCACGACCGTGCCGACGAGCGTCATGATGTATTCGGAGAAGGACTGGTCGAACGCGCCGAATTTGGCCGACTTGCGGAGCGCCTCCCAGGTGTAGTTGTGCGGTTCGCCGACGAGCTGGTCCTGCATCGCCGCGTCGGTGTTGCCGGCGATGGTGCTGTCGCGGCGATTGCCATTGTTGCAGCCCTGCCTCGATGCCGCCCAATCGGAAAACACACCCTGGCTGTTGCCGACCGCCTCGCAAATGGTCGCGCGCGTTGAGTCCATCTGCGGCCAGATGCCGCCGACCAGCGCCTGTGCGGTTTCGCAACTCGAAATGTTCATCTGGTTGAGGAGCTGCGCCTTCTGGCTGAGCTCGTCCATGACCTTGCCGATCTCGGGCGAGACGCTGTCGATCGCGAGCTTGAACGCGAAGCCGAGCGCGTTGTTGGCGGTCGCCTTCAGCATCGCCACTATCTCGGAGGCATTGATGAACGAAAAGGAGCCCGAGAACAGGTCGATGCCGCCGCACCCGGCCCGGGCGCTCGGCAGCTGGAGATTGAACGGCTGCACGCTCTTCTGCGGGAACCGCGTCCAGACGTTGCCGAGTGAATAATAGCCGGCGGACTGGCCCTGAAAGGCGGTCGGGCCGGTGACGTTGGCGGCCCCGCCGGCATCGTTGAAGAAGCTATTCATCTGCCCGGCGACATCGGCGCGCGCCGCCGGCAGCAGCGTCAGGTTGAGCATGGCGGCGGTGCCGAGCATCGCGGCGAAGCGGCGGGCGAGGAGACGCGCGCGGCGGGAGGATGCAACGGAGGCCATCAGTAATCGCTCCCGACCTTGGTGTTGGTGAGGGTGAAGATGCGATCCATGATCTCGTCGGCCGACAGGATGCCGTAGCCGACGGGGATCGTCCGATGCGAGGCGGTGTCGAACAGCACCAGCGCCGGCGTCTGGTTGCCGGGCACGCCCATCCGGGCGCGTTGCCCGGAGTCGACGACATAGTTGGGAAATTCGCGCGACGGTCCGCCATCCATCGACACGGCCATCACCGCGAGCCGGTGGCTCTCGGCGACCGACCGCAGGATGGGCCCGAAGACATCGCAGGCGCCGCAGGACTGCGCGTAGAAGTAGAACAGCCCGTAGCGCTCGCCGAGATGCGTCAGGACGGCGTCGCGGTCGGCACGCCGGTTATCGAGCCAGGCCCGCTTGCCCAAGGTGGAGACCGGCCGCTGCAACGTATAGTCGAGGTCGGGGTGCTGCCACAGCGCCCGCTGCCAGGTGTCGGAGAAGGTCGATGCGCGGTCGAGCTGTTCCCGCTGAAAGCGGACATAGGCGATGACGTTCTCGTCGGTCGGCTCGAGGATCGCGCGCGCCTTGAGTTCGTCGAGCTGCTGGGTGACCGCGGCCATCCGCTCCGTCGCGCTTGCCGGCGGCGGGGCGGGAGCCGGCGGCGCCGCCGACGGCGGCTTGGGCCGGGAGCAGTAGAACCATTGGCCCAGCCTTCGCTCGCCGCAATAGAAGGCATCGTCGCCGGGCTGGTCGGCAGCGACTTCGGTCGGCACCGGGTCGGCGCGCTGCGCCAGAGCGGGCCCGTCGAGAACCGCGAGGATCGGCAACAGGGGCAGCAACATGGCCCGGCGCATCATCGTAATCGTCTTCTCCTTCCTTCGCCGACCGGGCGAGCCGTGAGCGCCGCTTCGGGCCTGTTCAGGTGGTGCATCGATCATCGAGCTCCCCCTTCGTCAGCCGCAGCACCGCCATCATCAGCGCGACGTCGATCAGCTTGGTCCCATGGTCGAGCATGAGAACGAGTCCGTGCAGCAGCGGACGAGCAACCTCGCGCCCATCCGCGGTCGCCTTGATCCGGTCGCCCACCGGCGCGAGCCAGGCGTTGCCGATCATCCGCGCGATCGCCGCGCCCAGCGTCGCCGGCGGCACCTCGCCCGCAAACCATTCGCCGACCGAGCCGGCGATCTCACCCCGATTGAGCGCGCACGGCCGCCGATGCACGCTGAGGAAGATCGCGAGCTCGAGCACCGTCATGTCCCAGCGGCCGCCGCCCGCGCCATCATTGGCCGCCACGGGGAGCACCGTGGAGTTCATAATACCCCCTGATCTTGGACTGGATGTCGTTGATCGTCTGGATTTCATCGGGGAGCTTCGCGGCGTCGATGAATTCGGCGTAGACCTCGGTGAAATCCATCTTCGACAGATCGAGCCGCGCGAATTCGTCGATCGTGAAGCCCCTGCAGGATTCGGTCTTGGGAGCCCCCCAGGCTTTCCCCAGCTGGGCGCGACCCTGTTCCTGGAGGATGCGGCTGAGCTTGCTTTCGAAGCAGCAATAGGCCGTCTTCTTGGTCGTGCAGATGCCGAGGAAGCTTGACGAACACCAGGTGCCGACCTTGTGGCAGAACCCCATGCGGTCCTTGATGTCGAGGCGCATCTCGTCCTGCGAGCACAAGAACAGCGACAGAAACGGCGTCGCAAGGGCCGCGATCGCCGCCGGCCCGCCAGCGAGCGCCGCGCCGCCCGCGGCGGCGGTCAGCAGCCCCGACGTCTTGCCCGCGCAGCAATTGACGAGGCCAAAGACCGGTTTGTGGCAGGTGTCGCGTGTCCCTGAAAACACCAGCAGGTTGTTGGGATCGAATTCCTTGCCTGCCTGGTCGATCGCATGGAGCGCGACGAGCGCGTCCTTGAACTCGGTCGAGGCTTCGCGAACGATCGGTTCGCAGTCGCCGTTGATGCAGTAGACGTCGTTGCCGCAGATATATTGTTTGTCGGTCGCGGTGCTGCCTTGCGGGATCGGGCAGCGATACACCTTCTCGCTCACCTTGCACGGGCCCGCCTGGGGGTCGTCGAGGCAATCCGTCCGCAGATAGGTGCATTGCTGGTTGCCCTCGAGTGCGGAACAGTCGTTCGCCTGGCTGAAGCGGTGACAGCTATAATTGCGCTGCCAGTTCCAGCAGGCGCGGGTGACGGGCAAGCCGCCGACGATGCGGGTCTGAGGGTCGCTGTCGACGCAGGTTTCGGACTGGAGTTCGCACGTCATGTCGGCCGTTGCGGCCTGGCACATCGTCTCGTCGCGACGTTCCCCAACTACCGTCGCTTCCTGCACCTGCGTACCTGACTGGCCCGGCACCTGCGCGCCGCACGAATAGGTCACCTCCTCGATCGGGTCGCCCGGTTCGGTGCAGTTCGGCCAGCGGCCCTGCAGGCACGTCTGGCCGATGACCCGGCGGGCGATCTCGCGGCAGACGCCGCTGCCGACATAGGGATCGAACGGAGCGCACAGCACGCCGCGCCTGCGGGTGAAGCGGTCGAATTCGCTCTGACAGGTGTAGTGCCAGCGCTGCTCGCTCCGCACTTCGACGACGAGCGGCGCGCGGCAGCTCGGCGATGACTCGTCCACCTTGGTGCCGCTGTTGCACGTTGCCTCGTAAGAGCCCTGGACGCCGCTCCCCGGCGGCAGCGGCACGCAGCTCCCGTTCGCGCTCGTCATGCTCTCGCCCGCGAGAAACGCGTTGGGATCCTGCTCGACTGCCGTCGCGCGCGCGGTCGTCGCCCTGATCTCGGCCGCGCTGAACGTCGGCCGGCGGTGCTCGGGATCGGTGACGGTGCGGTAGCTGTCGCTCGCTCCGGCCGCTGTGCTGGCGTCTGAAACAAGCCGGTCGGGATCGTCGAAATAGGTCGACTGGCTGGTCGTGGTGCCCGTGTAGCCCGGCACGATGCGCGCTTGCGCGTCATCGGTGGGGACCAAAGCGGGATCCGCGCGCTTCTCCGCGGCGAGCGCCTTTCCCTCCTCGCGGGCCTGCTGGACCGTTTGCTGCGCGGACGCCTGCGGCCCGGCCAAGACAAGCATCGCGAGCGCGAAGGAAAGCCGCCAGCCGTTCACGGCCGGGTCTTCCGCAAATTGGCGAGTCCGACCCGCGCGACAGCCGCGCCAGGTCCGCCGCCCTCGGCAAAGGTGCTCAGCGCATAGTCGACCGTGACGTTGCCGATGATCCGGTCGAACGGCGGCACCGCGGTCCGGCAGGAAAACCCCGCGCATAGGTCGAAATCGGAGGACACCACCACATAGGTCGGCACCGCCCGTACCTCGAACGCGCGGAACAGGCGCGGATCGATGCCGATATTGTCATATTCGTCCTGCCGCTCGACGACCCTGGCGATCGCCTGCGTGAACAGCTTCATCGAATTGTTCGGAAAGCCCCGGAAAACGACGACGCCGCCGGCGCGCGCGGTGTCGGCGATCAGCTGGCGCAGCGAGGCTTCGGGCATCGACAGGCTCGCGAAGACGATCAGCTGCGGCGCCTCGCCCCGCGTGGCGCGCGCGTTGGCGTCGGCGCCCGCGACGATCTCGTCGAAATCGACCGGGCCGGCCGGACCCTTGGGTAGGTCGGACCGGGCGACGCGATGGAGATTGGCCTGCGCATCCGTCCGCACCGTTTCGGCCTGCTCGCGAAACTCCGCGCCACGGTCCTTGACCTGATCGGCGAAAGCCTCAACTTCGGCCTGCATCGCCTGCGAGCGGCGCTTCACCGCCTCCAAGTCGAGCCCGTCCACGGTCTGCGCCAGCAGCGCCGACAGGCCCGCGCTGCCGAGAAGCGCGCAGAGGGCGAGGGGAAGAAGCCGCACGCGCCCGCCCCTCACAACACGCAGCAATTGCGCTTGCGCCAGACCAGATAGCCCATGTCCTCGCCGCCGGCCGGATAGGCGCGGCCGGCGTCGGGGGGCATGGTCGACGCGCCGATCGCCGAGCAGGCGAAACGCCCGCTGACGGTCGGGATCGGATTGACCATCTGGAAGCGGTATTGCTGCTTGCGCAGGATCGGCATGAGATATTTGTGGCAGAGCCCGGCCGAGCCCATTGTGCCCCAGGCGAGACCCTCGCGGTGCATCTTGTAGGCGAAGCGCGAGAGCGCGAGGCGCGACGACTGGACGTGACCGATCGAGGCGGGAATGTTGCCGTTGAGGGGGTACATCGGGCCCTGGCAGCCCGCGCACCAAAACAGGCTGTCGAGCGGGAGGTGCGCGGTGGCGGCGATGCAGTCGCCGGCGCAGGCGGCCTGTGCGATCGGATTGGCGAAGATGACCGCCTCGGGATTGATCAGCGCGGTCAGCGTGTCGTCCTGCCAGAGCGGATCGACCTCGGTCATGTAGGCGATGTCGAACGACGCCTGCTCGAAGCAGGCGAAGTCGGTTAGGATCTCCATCCAGTAGAGCAGCGGATAAACGTACCAATGGACATGCCACTTGGCGGTCGATTGCGACCTGCCGCCGACCGCTGACGGGCCGGTCAGATAGCCTTGGCCGATGTCGAAACCGGGGGCGACCTTGAGGCCACCGAGATTGACGAAGCACCACGGCTTCATGCTGACGTCGGCGAGCCTGACCGGCTCCCAGAAACCGACCGAGATGCCGATGCGCGGCAGCGGCGACCCGCAAGCGCAGATCGGCGACGCCGGGTTGTTCGTATCCGGACGGCCGCTCGGCCAGATCTTCAGCCCGCCGACCGACATCGGGAACAGGCACGACCAGCAAACGTCCGTGATCGGGTTGACGAACTTGCCCGTGCAGCTGCCGGGGGCCGCCGATGCAGGCGACGCGAACGCCAGCGCGGCAAGGACGACCAACAGCGCCGCCAGGATTGCGCGCACGGCCTTCATGGCCGCGGCTCCGCGAGTTCGGCGAGATAGGCCTCGTCGGCGCAGTGCTTGCGCGCAAGATACAGCGCGCCATAGCCGATAACGGCCGCCAGCAGCACGGCTACGCCCAGCGTCGCGCGATCTCCCAGGAGGCGATGCAAAGGGCGAAAGCCGCCGGCCGCGACCGCGGTGCCGATGCACAGGCCCTGCCAGGTCAGGCGCATTCGCCGCAAGCTGCGGGTCTCGGGCGCCGCCATCGGGGTTCGCAGCAGATCGAGCCACAGCGGCATCACCCGCCCCTCCCCGCCTTGAGGACATGCTCGCTGACCCGCATCACCTTGCCCGACTGGACGACGACGGCGGGGGTGTGGGCGATGCCGAACTTGGCGGTGAGCCGCCCTTGCTGGTCGAAGTAGAAGCGGCGGCGGCGCTCGGTCATCGCCTCGATCGGCGAGCCCGACACCATGATGATCTTTGCGTTGAGGTCGGTGTAGGACGCCATCGCCCAGCTGACTTCGGCGGGGTCGTCGCCATCGATGAAGACCAGGCTCTGCCGCACCGTCACGAAATCGAGCGGATTGATGCGCTGGCCTCGCGCCGCGATCAGGTTGCCCTTCTGATCCCGCACGTCGTGATCGACCGTGATCGCCGGGTCGTATAGCCAGGTCCGGTCGACGAGCGCGCGGGTGACGCCGGCGACCGGCGCAGGACGGCGGATCCGCTGTTCGGCGGCGCGCGCGAAGCCGGCATTGGCGCGGTCGATCGCGCCGCTCGCGGCCAGTCCCTGCAATCGGCCTTCGATCGTCGAGAGCAGATCGGGCTCGACGATCGCGAAGGTCTGGCCCGACTGGCCATAGTCCTTGGCGAGGGAGGCAGACACATCCAGTGCGAGCGCGGCGACCGTGACCGCAAGAAGATTGACCGCGACCCTCACAGGATCGCCTCGCCGGTACCGACGAACTGGCGCGCGCAGACGAATCCGATATCGGCATAGCGGCTGTCGAAGCCGTCGGGGTGCGGCGTCCCGGTGTAATAGCAACCGGCCGGAATCCTGCCCGTCGCCCCAGGGGTCAACGGCTCGCCGGACCTCGTCAGCGGCTTCATGCGCGCGATCGGCCGGCCGTTGATCAGCACCATGGGGCCAACGTGCCCGACAACGTCGCCGGGCATTCCATAGACGATCTTGCCGAACATCTGCGGGTGCCGACCGAAGTGGCGCTGCACCAGCGCGCTCGGCGGCGGCGAGAAGAAGACATAGTCGCCGCGCGCGGGCGCCGCATTGCGGTGGATGACGAACGCCCAATTGGGCAGCGAGTCGGTCTGGTTGATGAGCAGCGCGTGATCGTCGCGGAATGTCGCGAGGGCAGAAAGCGCGACGCTGCCGGTCACGAAGGCGGCGAGCGCCCCCCACAGCCGTCGGCGCGGTCGCCAACGCGTCGCCGGGCGGTCAGGGGCGAGGGTCGCCATCCGGCGCTCCGAAGCTGGAGACGGTCGCCGCGGGCGGCGCTACCGGCTCGCCGGCCGCAAGGGCAGGTCCTTGGCCGACTGGCACGGCTACCGGCGGGGTCACCGCCGGAGGCAAGGCGCCCGCGATCATCGGCGCTGCCGCCGGCGCCGCGCGCGCCTGCAATTGCGCCAGATCGGCGGCGGACGCGACGCGCGGTCGGGCGACGCCAGACGCATAGACCGCCTGGCGCAGGCTGTCGGTGATGTCCGGCACGTTCTTGGTCAGTACCGCCTCACCGACCAGCACGACCTCCCCGCCCGCGCTGCGTCGCTGCAGTTCATGATCGAGCGAGGCCATGAAGCGCCGCATCTCGGCTTCGACCTGGCCCGGTGGCGACGCGCTGCGCGCCTCGGCCTGGACATATTCACCGACGATCGACGACAGCCGCGCCGAGACGATCCGGTCCTGCTTCGGCGCGATCATCACCCGCGTTACCCACATCGCCCAGACCAGTGCCGCTATGGCGAGAAGACCGACGACGAGCTGGACCGCCGATAGCCCGGCGAACACGGCGCGGCGCGGTTGCGCGGCTGGTTGGTTGAATGGCGGCTGTGCGGCGGGACGAGGCAGGTCGAGTTCGGGCTGGTCAGCCATGGGGCATGCTCCGGTCGAAATCGCGGAAGGGGCGGAAGGCGTGGCGGCGGAAGACGAGGAAGCCGATCGCGAGGATCATCTGCACCCCGCCGATCAGCTCCTTGAACGCCATCTGCCGGTGGGCGTCGGCCGCGACGTATCGCAGCGCCAGGTTGTTGAGGTGGGCCATCATGCCGTCGATCGAGAAGCCGCCGATCGCCAGGAAGAAGAAGACGATCGCCCCCCAGCTCAGGAGCAGCGTCGTCGCCAAGAAGCCGAAGGCGTGCAGATAGAAATAGAGCAGGTAGCGCCAATCCAGCCGCCGCCGCGGCGCTGGCCGGACATCGCAACGCTCTGCCTGCGGCGTCGCAATCCCCGTGGAAACGATCGTCGCCATGGCTCACTCCGCTGCGATGGGAAGCGCGTCGTCGGGGACGCCCGCCCATTTTTCGGGATTGTCGGGAAAGGCGACGCGCTCGATCGCCTCGTCGATGCTGAGGCCCTCGGCGACGAGCGCCTCGATCGCCGCGAAGGTCTTGGGCGACGAAGAATAGACCGTCGCCGAATAGGGATCGAGGACAAGGCGGCCGACGGCGAGCGTCTCCGGCCCCTTGATCATCACGTCCGAATATTCGGTGCCGTTGCGCTTGAGCGACCGGAGCAGCGCATCGGCGTAGTTGTCGAGCTCGAGCCGCTCGTGCTTGCGCAAATCCGCGATCGTCTCCGGTTTCTGCTGGAGGATGACGAACCAGTCGGAGTTTTCCAGCGCCGCGATCGCGCCGTCCGACTTGTAATAGTCGTTGAGCGACTGCGCCGCGGTGACCAGGCTGGCGCCATATTTGCGGCAGGTCCGCGCGTAGGTCTCGATGAAGTCGGCCATCGCGCCGCCCTTGAGCATCTGCCAGGCCTCATCGAGCAGCAGCGCCTTCGGTATCGCGCGGTCGATCCGCCGCATCATCTGCGACGACATGAACATGATCGCGGTCAGGACGACCGAGCGGAGCTCCTCGCGCGACGACACGTCGGACAGCTCGAAGACGGTCAGGTTGGCCGACAGCTCGAACGAGACCTGACCCTGGAAGAACTTGCCGTAGGTGCCCGCGCTCGAGAACGGCCGCATCGCGATACCGAGATCGCCGGCCATCGGGTTGCCGGTCGCGTCCAGCGCCGCGATCACGTCGTCGATCGAGCCCGCCGTCCCTCGCTCTTCCCAGACTGCATTGACCGCCCCATCGATCAGCCCGCGCTCGGTGTCGTTGAGCCGGTCGATGTGCCGCGCCATCTGGTTGACGATCGCCTTCAGCATCGACAGGCAGTCGAGCAGATAATCCTCGTCGTCCGCGGCCTGGGCTGCATCGACCATCGAGAACGGGTTGAGGCAGAAGCCCGAGCTCATCGTGAATTCGACGAAGGCGCCGCCCTGGAGCTTGGCCGAGTGCTCGAACGAGCGTCCGTCATCGATCACGACCACCCGGGCGCCGGCACCACACAGGCTCGCGCACAACTCCTGGAGCGCGACCGACTTGCCCGAGCCGGACTTGCCGAAGAAGGCGACGTTGTGGTTGCCGGCGGCGTTTTCGAATGGCGACCAGAAGAAGGGCTGCCCCCGCCGGCCAATGAACAGCAGATGGGGCGTCGCGCCGCCGAGATACTCGCCCTGCAGCGGCGCGAGGTTGGCGGCGGTCGTCGTCAACATCGTGCGCATCCGCTTCATGCGCTCGAGATCCTTGGACAGGCCGTTCGCCATCGTCATGGGCATCGCGGTGAGCAGACCCATGATCTGGAGGTAGCGGTCGTCGTGAAGATCCCACCCGGCCGCCCGATAAACCGACTTCAGCACCCGCTCGTTGGCGTCGCCCCGCCCGTTGGGCGAAAAGGAGGTCAGGCTGTAGAACACGCGCACGAGCTTGCGGCCCTGGCGCAACTCGTCCTGCACGAACTGCCATTCGCGCGACTGGTCCTTGAGCTGTGGCAGGAAGCGCGCCGACTTCGAATCGGCGAGGCTCGTCGTGCGCATGAACTTGAAGCTGGCCTTGCCCGCGGCGCGCTCGACGTCAGGAAACTCGAGGCACAGGTTGGTCGCAACCGGGCACGGCATCCTGAGCTTGTCGGTGAACATGTCGCCGATCAGCCGGGCCACGTCCCAGGGCGCCCAGCGCGCGGGCAGATTGCGGACCGAAAAGCTGCGGACATCGAAAACATCCGGAAAGATTTCCCCGATCTCGGGCGCACCATCGACATCCCGGCCGGTCGGCCGGAACCGCTCGGTGCGCAGCAGCATCCTGTCGGGCTCGACCCGCAGCTCGATATCGCGCCGAACGGCCTGATCGGCGATCGGATCGAGTGGACTGTAGCTGACCGCATCGTCGCCAGCGGCGGTCGTCGGCGAGGTGATGTCGTCGATCCACCCGATCAGCGCGACGGGGTCCATCAGCCGCGCGGCGACGTTGACCGACGCCAGCACCGAGATCAGCCCCTCCTGGACCGCGATGATCTCCTCGGTCGACAGGCTCGCCGTCTCGGGCGTCGAGAAGGAGATCGCGACGCGGTGGTTGCGGAGCGAGAACGGGGCGTCGGCGCTGAGCGACTTCCAGACGCCCCCGGTCAGGAAATCGGTGCGGTGCTTGGCCATCCGCTCGTAGACGCCGCGCGCGGCATAGCGGGGCAGATACCATTCGGAAAGGCGTTCGCCGACGCGCGGACTCATCCACTGGTGGACCTGCAGGCACGACGGCGAGGGAATGCCCTCGGAGAGGAATTGCGTCAGGATCTCGCCGGTCCGCTCGTCGGCGCCGACGAGCGGCGCCGCCTCAACGACGAATCCGCGCGAAGCGCTGTTGTAAAAAATCCCGTTCCTGGCGTCGTAGCTGCGGTAGGGCAGCCAGTGCGCAAGCATCGGAACGCCGAGATCGGGCCGGGAGGAATCGGGGCGCCGCCCGTCGCCGAACATCCCCTCGAACAACCCGTCGAGCCGCGCAGAGCCCTTGCCAGCCATCACCGCTCCTCCGTCACGGCGGCAGGGAAGTTGCTAGCGCGCACCACCGGGCGGGCGGTGGGGGGCGACGCCTCCCGCGCGGTGAGCTGTTGCGCCTCGGGGCCGGCGGGAGGTCGGGCGACCGGGCGGGCCGACGGGGCCGCCGCGCGCGTCGGGGCGGAAGACCCTCGCGACCGTTGGCGCGAAGGACGGGTCGCGACGCGCGTCGCCACGTCGGCCTTGATCGCCGCGATCGGATCGAGCTTTGCCCGCGCCGCGGCGACCGCCTCGTGTGAGGGCATCTCGGGATCGGCGTTGGCCGCGAGCGGCGGATCGGCGCGATCGACCGCTTCGGCGAGACTGGCGCCGGCCGAACCAGGCACGGCGGCTAGCGGGCCCGCGACTGGGGCAGCAGCCGCGACCGCCTGCCGCCATCGCCCGGTTTCGACGACCGCGCGGATCGCACTCGCTTCGTGCAGCCGCCCGCGATCGTCGACATAGGCCGGAAAAACGATGCGCAACACCTTGTCCTGCGAGCGGTCGAGCGGGGTCGCCGCGGTGCGCATCACGCCGGGGGCGGCCGGTGGCGCGGAATAAGGTCCGGCCGGCGTCGCGGCCGCCGGCGCCTCGCCGGTGATCATCGCCAGCGCTCGATCGTCGATCTGCGAAGTCGGCGCGCAGATCCCGTCCGGCGCGTTGCAGGAAAAGCTGCCGCGGACGTTGCCGCCAAAGGTCGCGCACCCGCCCAGCGCGAGCAGCGCCGTCGCCGACACCGCGACCGGCCATCCGCCGCGCCCTCCCCCGATCAACCTCGCCGCGCTCACGACCGGCTCTCCCGGAGCCAGGCGTCGAGAAACTCCTTCGGCCGGAAGCCCTCGAGCATGGCGCCGTCATCGCGAACGATGACCGGCGTCCCGCTCAGACCATGCGCACGCGCGAACTTCTCGTTGGCATCGAGACCCGACGTGTCGCACGCAGCGACCGCGCCGATCGGCTCGTCGGCGTAGGCCGCGTGCAGGGCGCGCTCACGATTTCGCGCGCAATAAACCCGATCGGCGAGGTCGCGGCTGCCGAGTACCGAGATCGGCCGCTCGACGACCCGGACGTTAAGGCTCTGCAGGACCGAGGTCAGTGCGCGGCAGTAGCCGCAGCGAAAGTCGGTGAAGACGGTGACGGTCCGCCCGGCGGGGTTGCCCCACACGATCGCGCCGTCCTTGGGCAGGCCGGTGAGCGACAGCGTCCGCGGCGTCGGCGGAGGAAGCGCGGCGCGTTGCCCGCGCGGCGGGGTCGCGGCGCCCTCCTCCTCACCGCCCGCCGCGGCGGCGTTGGCGCGGGCGGCGCCGCCGACCAGCATGTCGGGGTTGATTTCGAGCAGCCGCGCCGCGGTAAGATCCTGGCGCGTCTCCATGTCGTACACGCGGCCGATGACCAGATAGCGGCCGCCGCTATCGACATAGAACAGGTTCGATCCCGCCGTCACTTCGCAGAGCCCGGCAACCTTAGAGCAATCGACATGGCTGAGCTGCGTCTTGGGCAAACGCACCTTCAGCAGCGCGGTAACACGCGCGTCCTCGGGCGCGGCGGCGGCCGCGGCGAGCGCGATCCCGACGCCGGTCAGCGCCGCTGCGCCAATGACGAAGCGCGACGAGCGCAGCAGCGCAAATTTCGGGCGCGGACGATCAGTTGCGGACATAAACCCCCTCCAGAAAGACGATTTCGACGTCGATGCCGGTCGGCATCTCGATGACCGGCTGATATTGCTCGGCGCGCTCGATGAGGTAGCGCGACACCGTGTCGCTCGCCTGGCTCACGCCATTGCCGATGCCGCCCTGGACGATGTCGCCGGCGGAAAGCTGGGCGCGCCGGCCGTTGGTCGTGATGTTGGTGCCCGAGAAGATCGCGTCGGTGTTGGCGGAAAAGCCGCGCCCGAACCCGCCTGCGAGGCCCGCTAGAAAGGCCTGGGTGACGAGCGAGCCCTCGCGGCTGACGACGTGCCCCCTCACCCCGGTCTTGCCGCCAAAGGCGATGAAGCCCTTGACCTCGGACACCGCGTAGCGGCCGCCCGGCTGCGGGCAGGTCATCTTCTGGAGCTTGACGTAGACCTTCTCGCTCGAGAGATCACCGCGCGCCGCACCGTTGACGAGGCAGCCTTCGATCTTGGTGGTGAGCAGGCGGCCGTTCTGGAACACCGAGCGCGCCGGGCCGGTGACGCGCAGCACGACGGGGAGCGGGTCGGCCTGGCTGTTGACGCCGGCGCTCGCATCGACGCCGACGATCACCTTGGCCGAGGCGAAACTGTTGGGCGGCAGGTAATTGAGGCTGTCGGTAAAGACGGTGTTGCCGCGCTCGACCCGCGTGGCCGTGCCGCCCGCGCCGGCCGCGAAGGAGACGAGCTTGACCTCGCTCGGTCGCGCCATCGCGCTGGCCGCCGCGCCGGGCGCACCCGTGCCGTCCGGCCGCTGATAAAGCGGCGCGCCGCCGGGGCCGTACATGGCGGTCGGTCCCGGCGCGGGCGGCGCGGCGGCGCGCGTGTTGATCTGGCGCCGGAGATCCTCGTTTTCGGCCTGATAGGCGCCAAGTACCCGACGGCCGTCCTCGGCCATCGCTTGGTTCTGGCCACGCAGCGCCTCGATCTGCTGGGCGAGCTGGTCGACCCGCTGCTGCTGGCCGTTTATCGACCGCAGCTGATTCTCGGTCGACTGGAAGCGGTTTTCCGACAGCGCCATCCATTCCTGGTCGGAGAGGTTGCGGTTGACGAGGTCGTTCGTCGAGACGGTGACGCGGTCCGCGCCCTCCTTGGTTGTCTTGCTCGGATCGGCGTCGCCGCCGAAGATCCAGAAGGACGAAACGAGTAGACCGGCGCCGGCGACCCCGCCGAGCAGCATCATCTGCTTGCGGCGGATCGCCTCGTTGCCGTCGAGCTCGGGCGCGATCGGCGAGATGCCGGCCTCGTCGGTATCGAGCGGCTTGCGCCTGCGCGAGAAGAGATCGCGAAGTGCCATCGGTCAGTTTCCTTGTCTCGTGACGAGGTAGGCGGTCGTCACCTGGCCGGGGGCCAGCTTCGGCTCGGCGATCGAGACCGCAAGCGCGCTCGCCGGCGCGACCGTCGCTTCGGTCAGCGCAATGGGATCGCGCCCCGTGTTCTCGATCCGCAGCACGCGCCCGGCGAGCGCGGCCCCGCGATACTCGGCAATCATCTGGACCTTGAGCGCGCCGACCATGACCGGCCGGAGCGCGCGCTGGCGCATCTCGTAGCCGTCGACGACGCTGTTCGAATACATCGCCTGGACAAGCGCGACCGCCTCGTCCTGCGGGGTCCGCGCCACCGCCGGGGCCGCACCCTCGCCTTCCTTGGCGATCGCCGGATTGGAGACGAAGACCTGCGCGGCGTCTTCCCCGACGACCTTGCAGACGAATTTGTAGACATAGCCGCGCTTGCTGGTCGCGAAGAACGAGAGCGCGCGGCGGCCAAACCCGTCAGGCACAGAAAGATAGATGTCGCCGCGAACCGGTTCGTTGACGACCGAGAAATCATCCTGCGGGTTGCCGGTCGAGATCTTGGAGACGCTGGCGAACTCGTCCTGCACCAGGCTGATCCGGGTCAGATCCTTCGCCGAGGCGCTGCAGTCGACGGTCGCGCTGTCTGCCGCCATGATCGTCTGGTCGGCCCAGACCGGCGGCGCCAGCACCATCATCGCAATGCCGATGAGGACCGCGCCGATCAGCCGGCTCAGATGGCACCAGGTGCGCGACAAGAAGACCGTGCCGATGGCGGCACTGCCGATTGCATAGGTCGACATCATTGGTCCCTTTCCGGGTGCGCGGCCTGCACCATGCCGAAGCCGACGAGCTTCAGGGACAGGCCGGAATATTCCCAGGTGTAGCGGAAGGTCCGAACCTCGTTCGAGATTACCTTCTCGCCGACGATAGTGTGAAGCTCGCCGGTCACCTCGGACACGAGCTGCTCGGGGTCGATCTTCATCGACTGGATCGTGAAGAATTGTGCGATGCTCGAGCCACGCTGCTCGTCGATGATCTTGAGCAGATCGCCCTTGAGCCGCCCCTGGGCCTTGGGGCTGGTGATGCGCAGCACCTCCTTCATCCAGTAATCGAGATTCTGCGGGCTGCGGTCGAGCGTCAGCACCGCCGCGTCGCGCGTCACCATCTCCAGATAGTCCCGGCTGACGCCCGCGCTGCTGATCGTCACTGGCGACGACAGCACCGGCTGAAGGACGATCTCGCGATTGCGCGACGTCGAGACGAGGAACAGGACGACCACGAGCCCGGCGAGCGCCAGCGTCGCGATCGCCAGCATGTTGCGCTGTTTCAGCAGGCGCTGGCCGTAGGAATGTTGATAGGCGAGATCCATGTCAGCCTGCCATCAGCCGGAGGTACGAGGGTGGCGTGGCCTTGAGGCCGGTGAAGCCGGCCGGCAGATGCCAATAGGCCATGTGGAACAGCCAGGATGTCGCCCGACCCGCCTTCGCCTTTTTGAGCCCCCACCAGCCGAGAAACGACACCAACATGCCGATGAGAATATGCTGAGACAGGATCCCCCACACGAAGGGAATGATCATCGCGAGGAACTCGTCGAGCGTCCAAAGCCCGATCAGTTCGGGGTCATCGAGATGAGACGGTATGACAAACTTGTCCTGGGCCATGCGCCACCCCCTCCTGGAGCCCGACCGCGCCGCTAAACGCCGCCGGGCGTCGGACCGATCAGATCGTCGCGGTCACCGTCGAGGTGACAATCGGAATGCCGGTGCCGGCGCCCACGCCGACGCCGACCGGGATCGCGACCTGGCTCAGCGAGAAGCGGCCGGAAGCGAGTGCGACGATGCCACCCGCGAGGCTGAGCACGGTGATGATTTTGCCGCCCGAGCCCTCGAGGAAGTTCGTGAACTTCGTCAAAGCCGTGTTGAACGTCGTGTCGGCGCCGGCGAAGGCCGGGCCGGCGAAGAACAGGAGGATGAACGCGGCGGCGAAAAAGGCGAGGACCGCCAGCTCCGCGCGCGCGCCCTGTTTCAGGATCGACTGCATTTCCTTTCCCCTTCTGCGGGATGCGCGAGCCGCATCCATGAAGAGGGTGTTTCGGGGATCTTAAGGTCGCAACGGATTCAAACGAAGATGGCGCAAATCACTGATTGTGCCGGCCTTGAGAGCCGCTTTTGAGCCGCGCCGTCCGGAGAACAGGGACAGGAGGCAGCCCATTGCGGGACGCGGTGACGACGACCCGGGACACGCTGTCCGGCGCACACCGAGCGGAGCGCTCAAACTTGATTCTGCGACTCGCAGGCGCGCCTTCGAGGGCTGCCAGTACACATTGTGATTCCCCAACCCGCCGCGCTGACGACTGGCTAGGGCTATCGACCAGGGACCTAACCACACTTGCGCTATTCCCAGCTGAGACATATATTCGCTTCACTTGGAGAATAGCACGATGGCCTCGCAACTTGCTTCTGTAGAGGGATTGCTCGGACTGCCCCGCGGCCCCGCGGAATCTCGGTTGGCTCTTGCGCGCAAGATCCTAGACGGATTGCCAGTTAGCGCGGTGAACAGACTGGCCTCGGTGGTGGCGCCTGACGACAATGCGTTCAAATATCGCCTTATTCCCCGGGCTACCCTTGACCGCCGCAATAAGACAAGCCGCCTGACGAGCGAAGAAGGGGACCGGCTTGCGCGCCTCGCCAAAGTGATGAGCTTCGCTCTGGAAATCTATAGGGATCCCGTCAAGGCGCGCGAGTTCATGTCCCGCGGCCATGCGATGCTCGATGGACAATCGCCCCTCGATGTCGCTTTGGCGACGGGACCGGGGGCAGACGCTGTTATCAATGTGCTCGGTCGGGCGGCCTATGGCGGCGCGGCGTGACGGGTCAGACGACCGATCGCGTCCTGACCTCTTATCGCATCGGTGATCCGGACGGAGCCTTCCCGATCTACAGCGCTGAGGGGGCTAGATTATTCCCAGGTCGATGGAACACGGCAGCGAGTCCAATCATCTATTCGAGCGAATTCTACTCGACGGCGATGCTTGAAAAACTGGTCCATGCCAGCGCCGTGATGCCGCCCAACCAGTATTCTGTTCGGATAACGATACCAAACGGCCTGAGCTACGAGGTCTTTCAAGCGGCGAACCATCCCGGCTGGGACGGCAAAGCCGAAGAGATCTGCAAGGCTTACGGGCTCGCTTGGTACGACGAGCAGCGCAGCGCATTGCTCCTCGTTCCTTCGATCCCGGCTCGGATCGAGCGAAACATCCTTATCAACCCGCGTCATCCCGACGCACGCGCTATAAGCTTTGCACTACCGGAACCGGTTTGGTGGGATGACCGACTCTATGCGGCGTGATTTGGAGCACTTGCCGGAAGCCGCGCGTGCCGAACTGCGCGAGGTGGTGCGCATCGTCTTCGGGGAATTCGAAGACGCGCTGGCCGGACGCAACGCGCCGCACCGCAAAGCCGGCCGGATCCTCAAGATCATCCTGTTCGGCTCCTATGCGCGCGGGGATTGGGTTGCCGATCCGATCGGCCGCTATTTCTCCGATTTCGACATCCTGGTCGTCGTCAATCATGACGAGCTGGTCGACGGCGAATATTGGAGCCTGGCGGAAGACCGGCTGGTGCGCGAACACGACGCCGGCGACAGCGTCATCACCCCCGTTAATCTGATCGTGCACAGCCTCGCAGATGTCGATCGCCAGCTGAAGCGCGGCAGACCGTTTTTCATCGACATTGTCCGTGATGGCATAGCCCTCTACGAAGCGCCCGATCACCCGTTCGTTCGCGCCAAACCGCTATCGAAGCAGGCTGCGAATGAGGAGGCACAGCAGTTTGCTGATGAATGGCTTCCAAGCGCTGGCAATTTCCTCAAGTTGGCGACGGGAGCACGGGACGAAGGTATGATGAAGGAGGCCGCATTTCTTCTTCACCAAGCTGCCGAGCGATTCTATCACTGCACTCTGCTGGTCCTCACGCTGTACAGTCCGAAAAGTCACAAACTCAATTTCCTGCGTTCGCAGGCCGAACGCCTAGCCCCTGGCCTGATCGCAGCATGGCCACGAGAAACCCGCGTCCAGCAACGCTGTTTTGAGCTCGTGCGGCGAGCCTATGTCGATGCCCGCTATTCGCCGCACTATCAAATCACGGTAACCGAACTCGATTGGCTCATTGAGCGTGTTGGTGTCCTACAAAACCTTGTCGATACGGCCTGCAAAGAGCGCCTTGCAGATTTTTGACGTCGGCGGCAATTCTACGGCCTACATCATTTAGGTTCGCTCGACCGTCGGCTTCCAACCATCGCATTGCTCCAGCGCGTGCATCAGCGGATTGGTCGTCGATGCGCTGATCATGACGCAAGTCCATCACGAAGACGAAGGCGGATGCCACGCTCATCGGCATCGGCCGGGTCCACGAAAGCATGGAGGTCAGTCAGGACTCGCCTCGTCACTTCAAGCTCACCCCAATCGACGGCCATCACCCATTTGCGGGCGAAGTCGAGCGTGCGCACGATCGGCTGCGGCTGCGAATTGAGCGATATCGCCTTCAGCGCCGACAGATAATTGCCGCGAAACACGGTCGGAATGATGATCCGCTCTTCCCCAGCCGACACCAGTTCGGCGTTCATCATGATGCGCGCGATGCGACCGTTGCCGTCGGTGAAGGGGTGAACCTCCGAGACGAGGAACATCATGAACACAGCCCGCGCGAAGGGCGAGTTGAGACTTCGGTAATACTCGAAGCCGCGGGCAAGTGTCCCTTCGACCTGCTCGGGCGCGACGAACACCGTTTGGCCGGCGCGATTGCCTTCAATCTTGAATTTTCCGGGTCGCTTGTCGGGGCGCGCCGCCATCAACAAGGCATGACGGTCGCGAAGCAGCGCCAGCAATGTCTCGTAATCCCGCGGAGTTCGCGCCATTTCCACCGGATCGGAAACGATCTGCCAGGTGCCGAGAACATCGTGAGCATCCTCGGGACGATCGCGCGGGATCACGTTCCGAAAAACGATATCGGCCGCCTCTTCGACCTCGAACTCGGTGCCTTCGATGAAGTTGGAGAAATACGCCTCGAAGAAGGCGAGCGTCGCCCGCCCTTCCCCGTCGCGCTCGGTCGCGATGCGCGTGACCGGCGCGCTGGCGTGCAGCTCGCTGTGAAGCCGCTCGAAAAGGACGATCCGTTCGGGATCAAAGGGCTTGGCGGACTGGCGGGCCTGGGCACGTTCGGATGTCAGTCGATCTTTGCGCGTGCCGAGCATGGCGCCGACCAGCCGGTCGAACGTCTCGAACTCCTGCTCGCGCTCGATGAGCGGCGCGATTCGGCGCGCCTCGTCGCGAATGGCATTGAGCGCCTCGGCCCCGTTACGGCGGATAACGTCGTCGACGCGGACCTCGATCTCCTGGCGGTTCAAGGTACGGCTGACTTCGCCTTTTCGGCGTCGCGAGGGAGCCATGTTATCGAGGTAGGCGCGTGCTGGCGACGACAGGAAGAGGCCACCGACGAAACGGCGGTCGATTTCCAACGCCCCAGGCCCCGCACGTGAACGGATGACGACGCCGGGCAATTCGATGTCGCGCTTGCGGCTCGAAATGACGAAGATCGATCCGTCGCTTGCCGGACGCAACTCGATCGCCGTGCGGTCGGCGATTAGAGCATCGGGAAGGTAGGCTGCCACCAACTGCCATAAATGGCGGCTAACGATCCGTTCGGGCGTGTCGACCAGATTGAAGGTGTAGAGTTTGGAACCGATTTGGCGCAGGGTGCCGTTGCTGACCGCCCGCGAAACGGCCACTGAGATCGCGGTCGTCGACAGGAAAACCTCGGGCAACCCTTCAAGCAAATTTTTGGGCATTCAGAGCCTCCTCGGAAGCAGTGTAGCAAGCTTTCGGGGTTTAAGCACTCTTTTTTGCAAACTTTTGGGGTTTAAGTAGTGCCGCCAGCTACGGCTGGATCGATGCCGCTGCACTTCCTATGTCCTCGTACTTCAGCCAATATCCACCCTGGACGCAGCGTCTTTCGGAACGTCGCGCGTGGGAACTCTGTAGACGCACACGGTTACATGATCCCTACGGTTAGGGTCCTATTGCTACTTCGGGAATCGAACTCCCCTGCCTGTCACGCGCGTAATCCCAGCCTTTTTCTTCCGATAAAGCGGATTGCGGTCGTACTGGTATCGCACAGCGAACAAGGACCAGTGGCGCATTCGAAGCTCGCCAAGCCAGCCAGTTCGCGGGTGCGATGAGTCACCTGGTGCCGCGCGGCGAGGTTTAGGCGGTCGGCGATACATTGGTCGCAAATCGCGGCCGGTGCGAGGCGTCGGATCAGAGCTTCGACTCGATCGATCATGTTGGCATGCTCATGGTAGCCATTGATTGGCGCACCGAGCGCGGGGCACGCAAGCCGAATGTCATTCGCGCTTCCCAATCATGGGCAGCGCGCGGCCCGCCGCAGATAAACTGCCTTCATCGGCTTGATTTGCGCACAAGCCATAGGGATGGCGCTTGGATATGTGCAGCGCTTCAGACACAGTAGCTAGACGGAGCGCACGTAGCGCCAATCATGTTCTCCTTACCAACGGATGGTCTCGGATAACCGCGTGCCTGCGTTGCGGCGTCGTGGACGCTGCGATACGTCTTGGCGGTCGGGTGCCGTGAAATAGCAGCGTCGCCGTCTGCCTGGGACTCGCAAGGGTAAAGGCGCGGGCGCCGTCGCAAATAGCGGACCTCCCACAGAGGTTCCAACACCCGACCCCTTGCTCCTGGCGTCAGCATCGGGCAACTTCATCCGCATCGGCAGCGCCGGCTGTCGAAGGGGTGTGGAAGCCCTTGTGACGGACGGAAACGTCGGCGGCCCATATCGATGGTGGCCGCGACGCCCATGCGCCTGTGCGGTCACTCTTTGCTCCACGCCTCGAAGGAGGTGGGTAGTGAAGGGTCTGGGCATCGATGATCCAATCGTCATCAGCCATGACGCGAGCTTGGACGAGCAGTATCGCGAGCTCTCGCCGTGGTTGAGTAGAAGGCTGCGGCACCGGCTGGGAAACCAGTGCGATGTCGACGACCTCGTCCAAGAAAGCTTCATCCGCTTTGGCCGCTACGACCGCCAGAGCCGGAACAGGCATCCCCGTGCTTTGCTCATCAGGATCGCAGGGAACCTCGTCACGGACGAGCAGCGCCGGGCACGCGCCCGGGGCATCGATTGCCAAGTGTCGCTCGACGAGCAGGCACTCGGCCCAAGATTGCTCACGGCCGCCGATCAGGAGGCGACGCTTTCGCTGAAGCGCGCCATCCTGAACCTGCCGGCGGATATACGCGAGGTCTTCATTCTCGCGCGATTTTCGCCAATGACTCAGGTCGAGATTGGGCAAGCGCTTCGAATATCGGTTAAGACAGTGGAATGGCGACTCGCCAAGGCGGTCAGAATGTGTCTCGATGAACTGGGACGATGACGGCGAATCATGAGCGTAAGCGACCAGCATAATGCCGACGATGAGGCGGCCCTTTGGATATCCAGGCTGCAATCGCGCAGCGTCTCGACGCACGACCTCGCCGATTTCGCGCGCTGGCGCCGAAACCCGAACAACGCCGAGGCCTATGCACGCGCTGAAGCGTTTTGGGACTCAAGCGGAAGGCTCAGCTCAGATCCCGATATTGCGGCCGCTATAAACCGCGCACAGAACACGCGCCGCAGGCCCGTTTGGCACCGCTTTGCGATGCCGGCGCTAGCGCTGGCATCGGCGGCGGCCGCCATACTGCTGTTTTTCAGCGGCGGGCTCGTCACCACTCCAACCGAGCATTACACGACGATCGCCGGTGAGCGCTCGGTGCTCCGCCTGGATGACGGAACGCGGGTCCAGCTTGATACGGACTCCGGCATCAGCACGGCATTCACCTCTCGCGACCGGGAAGTGTCGCTCACAAAGGGACGGGCCTATTTCGAGGTCCGGCACGACGCACGCAGGCCGTTCGTTGTGACGGTCGATCATGACGCAACAGTCACGGCGCGCGGCACGAAGTTCGATGTCTTCCGACGCGATCACGCGATCGACGTCGTCCTTTACGAGGGCTCGGTCGAGGTCGTGAACCTCGCCAACGGCGAGCGGCGCGTGCTGACCCCGGGCCAGTCGATCACGATCGACAAGGATCTGCCACTGCGTGCAACCCGGATTTCACCGGACGAACGGGGCCTTTGGCGGTCCGGTCACCTATCGTTCCACGAAACACCGCTGAGGGACGCCGTCGGCCAGATCAATCGTTACACGACGCGACCTTTGCGGCTCTCCCGCGAAAGCCTCGGCGACGATCCCATCAGCGGCGAGTTTTCCGCCGACGATATTGAGGGTTTCGCGGCCGCGACGAATACACTCTATGGCCCAGGCGCCGTTGTTCGTTCCAAGACGGATGAGTGACCGCTAAACATCTGCGAAATTCAATGTTATGCAGCAGCATAGCGGGGGACGATACCACACCGCGGATCGGAGGTGTTGCATTTCCGAGCAGGACTCGATCGCTGCAGCCATGCGCGCCATCCGCAAGATGCGCCGGATGCGAGCGGGCGAGGTAGCTCGAGCGATGGATATGCCGGTGCGCTCCTACGAGCATCTCGAGGCGGGCTCGGGGCGCATCACCTACGATCGAATCGTGGCTTTCGCGGAAGCGACCGATAGCGATCCGATCGCGCTTATGGCCGTGGCCGCCACCGGCGCGCCGGAATTTGCCGTTCGTTGCGCCGACAACAAGCTCATGACGGTCATGATGATCGCAATGAACGAACTTGATACCGAGCTGGGCGCGGACATCGGGTTTCTCGAAGCCCGCACGCTGGTCGGAGCGTTCACGCGTCTGACCAAAGATTTGATTCGACATGTGCGGGAGCGTGAAACCTTTGCCGAGGAATGGCTGAAGAACGGCAAGGCGTCGCTTGCGCCAAGCCGGAGCGCGCCCGCCAATCGCAGACTGCGAGCAGCGAGATCCTGAGCAATCCGAAATATTATGATTGGTCGTTAGGGTTGGGTTAGCTCGCGTGCGTTTCCTGCCTTGTGATGACAAGAACAGGGCGGTCAAAACCCGCCCGGGGCGGGGGCTGGATGCGCGCAGGAAAAGGTCGGGTAACAATTGCCGCCGGCTTCGTGATGATCGCCGCGATTGCTACGCCCGCATGGGCTGCCCAAGAGCGCTATTTTTCTTTCAACATCCCGGCCGGTTCCTTGGATGTTGCACTACGTCGATATGCTAGAATGACCGGTCTTCAATTGCTGTACCGGGGCGATACCGTTCGCGGCTTACGCACACGCGGCGTTACCGGCAACCTGACCGCTCCCGACGCTTTGTCACGCCTGCTTTCGGGAACTACGCTCATTGTCTCCCGGCCGACGCCCAAAACCGTCGTCATCCAGATTGGAAGCAACAGCGTCAGCCAGGCCACGCGACCGGCGCAAGCGGCACAGACGGAAACTGCTGACGCTGACACGTCGCAGGAGATCGTCGTCACCGGTACGAATATTCGCGGTACGAGTGCCACGTCGCCCGTGACCCGCATCTCGCGCCGGGAGATCCAGCGGTCGGCAAAGGCAACGGTGGGCGAGATCATCACAAGCCAGGCTACCAACTTTGGCGGCACGGGAAGTCCAGTGGTCGCCTTGACCGGCGTCGACCGCACGGGACTGAACGACACGCTCTCGATCGCCCCCAACCTTCGTGGACTGGGAAGCGAGGCGACGCTGACCCTGATCAACGGACGTCGCGTCGCGGGTTCGGGGGGTCGTGGCGATTTCACCGACCTTTCCGTCTTGCCGACGCTCGGCGTCGAGCGCGTCGAAATCCTGACCGATGGCGCATCCGCGATCTACGGCTCGGATGCGGTTGCCGGGGTCGTGAACGTGATCATGCGCGAGGATCTCAAAGGCATCGAACTGCGCGTGCGCGGATCGACCGGTACCCAGAGTGGCGAACATCGTTTGCTCGCCTCGGCCGCGCTGGGAACCAGATGGAGTGGCGGAAGTGTAGGACTGATTTACGAATTCGGTCACGACGATGCGCTGAACGCAGCCGATCGCCTCTATACGGCGACGGGCGATCTCCGGCCCTTTGGCGGGACCGACCGTCGGACGTTCCTGTCGTCGCCGGCAACGATCCTGACTCTGGATCCGACTGGCAGTGCCTACATTCCCGCGTTCGCAGTGCCAAAGGGCGGCGCCTCGAGCGTGACGCAGCTCCGGCCGGGCACCAACCTTTCATTTCCTCTACAAGCGATCGATCTGACGCCGCTCAGCGATCGACACATCGTGTACGGTTATCTCAATCAGCAGATTGGCGCCGTCGAATTTCATCTGGATGGTCGTTTCGCATCAAGGACATTCACCAACCTCGGCAGTCCGCAATCGACAATCTTCGCCATAACGGCCGCCAACCCTTTCTTTCTTTCGACCGACGGCGGGCCATTCAGCGTCATCGGCTATTCGTTCGAAAATGAGCTTGAGAACAGCCGCACGCGCGGCAGGGTTCAGGCGCTCAGCTCGACGGCTGCATTAACATGGCGCACCGGCAGATGGTCGGTCGACGGATATGCGACTTATGCCCAAGAGCGCAGCAGCAGTCGGCTTTCCGGGTTGGTGAACGCCTCGTTGCTCAACGAGGCGTTAGGAACGACCCCTGACGACCCGCAAACCACCTATTCGGCCGCTCGCGATGGCTATTTCAATCCCTATGGCGGCGGTTCCGCCAACAACGCGGCAATATTGAACTTCGTCAGTCAGGGCTTCTCCGCACAAGTGCGGAAGACCGCGATCATCGAGGGTGGCGTAAAGGCCGATGGTCCCTTGCTGTCGATTTTCGGGATGGAAATCGTCGGAGCCCTGGGCGGGAGCGTGCGCAGCGAACGCTTCAGGAGGACGGGCGAGAATTTTTTCAGCGGTTCCGCACCCAGCCCCGCCATCGTTAAGCGGGGTGAGCGAACCATCCCCGCAGCCTTCGCCGAGCTCAACGTGCCTCTTGCGGGTGGTAAAAATGGCGGCACGCGCGATCCTGGTCTGAGGTTGTCCCTCGCCGGCCGCTACGAGCGCTATCCCGATTTCGGCTCAACCGCGAATCCGAAGATCGGCATCGCCTGGCGGCCGACGCCGGCGCTGCAGCTTCACGGCAGCTGGGGCACTTCCTTTCGCGCGCCCGCGCTCACCGATCTCAAGGACCCGTTTCGAGTCTCGGTGACGCAACTCCCGAATGCGGCCGGTGCTTTCGCACCGGTTCTTCTGCTGTCGGGCGGAAATCCGTCGCTTCGGCCGGAAACCGCACGAACCTGGAATGTCGGCATGATCCTCACCCCGCCCCCGATCCCGTCGCTGAGGATCGAGGCCAACATTTTCCGTACCCGCTTCTCACAGCGCATCGGTCAGCCCGTCCTGCAAGATGTTCTGACCGCGCTGACCAATCCTGAAGTCGCGAGCTTCATCGAACCGATCAGTCCGGCGTCTTCCGCGGCCGACCTGGCGCGCGTGAAAGCGCTGCTGGCGTTGCCTGGCACCATAGGCGCCGGCATATTCCCCGACACGGCTTATACAGCGATCGTCGATGCCCGGAGCGTAAACACCTCGACCCTGACGGTCAGCGGCCTCGATACGACCATGCAGCTGGCGCGACCGGTTGGAGCCGGGCAGCTCGACCTCGGCTTGTCCGCAACATGGCTGTTTTCCTACCGTCGGCAGTTGACGCCGTCGGCGCGCCCGCTCGAACGCATCGATCGCCTTGGTTTCCCGACTTCGCTGCGCGCCAATGGAACGCTCAGCTACACGCTCGGGCCGGTGTCCGCAGCTATTATCGGTCGCTATGTCGGTGGCTACACGGACGACACGGCGCGACCCGCTCGGCCGATCCGAGATTGGTTCACCACCGATGCGACGATCGGTTTTGCGCCCCAACACGGCCGGCTTGCTGGCGTGAGCCTAAGTTTGATCGTCGAAAATCTCTTCGACCGAAACCCGCCCTTCGTCGATCAGAGCAGCGGTCTCGGCTTTGATGGCGCGAACGCAAACCCGTTCGGACGAACCGTCGCACTCCAGCTGAACATGAAACTCTAGCGCCGCGGCGTCTCCGCCGCTCATCACAGGTATCAAACCATGCTTTGCAAGCGTGCGATGGCGCTCGCCCTGAGCACAGGCCTCATCGCCCTTTCCCCGACACCGATACGGGCCGTTTCCAGCGCTGGCGCACCCTACCGTGTCGACGACCTTCTTGCGCTCGAAGACATCGGCCAGGTCGAGTTCACCAAGAATGGCGCCTTGGTGTTGATCGAACGGTTACGTCGTTACGATTCAGCTTTGAGCTACGCTGAAGGTCCGTGGGGACAACGCTCCCTCGGCACGATCCTCGCCGCGCCAGCCGACGGCAGCCGTCCACTTCAACCGCTGTTCGAGCAGGAAAGCGAAGCCGGCTACTGGATGGGCGGCTTTTCGCCTTCTGGCACCAAGCTGTCAGTATTCCGCCTGAGGCAACACACGCTCGACCTCGGCGTCGTTGATATCCTTGCGCGGACGGTGAGGTGGCTGCCGGTCGTGCCCGACATGCCCCTACTATATCAGCGGCCGCAATGGATCGACGATGACCATCTCGCGATCGTGACAATGACTCACCAAAGGCTGCCGGCGGGACTGGCCCTCGGGGCGGCAACTGATGATTCCGTCGAACTTTGGGCCGCGCAGGCGACCGGGATACGGCCAAGCAGTATAACCGTCATGGCAAACCATCCCGTTCCTCGACACAGCAACGACCGGGAGGTGCAGATCGTCGACGTTCGAGACGGTCGTTCGAGGCGCATCTATCAAGGGCCGGTCGTCGACCTCAGCGTCGGCAGTAAGCGGCTCGCGCTAGTGAGCCTCGCAGGCGCGTCCCTGATCGATCCCCGGGAACCGGTCACCGCCTTCACCAACGCGAATCGATACGCGCTCGACGTCCTGTCGCTCGACGCAGGTGGTCAACCGAAGCATATCGCCGACGACATCATGCCGGGCTTGTTAACGTGGAACCCGAATGGCACCAGACTCTTGTTCGCAACGCGTGATAACGGCAGTTCGTGGCGAAAGCCGCGGCTGCGCTTCGCCTCATTCTCTACGCTCGGGTTTGCGATAACCCCAGGCCCGATCGAGCCGCAGGTTACTTCCGGCTGGACGCTAGCCGACATAAAGGCGCGTTGGTCGGGTGAACGCCTCCTCGCCGAAGGCGTCGGCGCGGGAAAAACAGCGAGGTGGCGAGCCGCCCGCGTCCATGGCGGTGGACTCGCGATCGAAGACCTTCCTAGCGGCCAACTGGTGGCGAGCGACTCTCGGGCGGTGACCCTCAAGATTGGGAGCAGCTTATGGCGAACTCCCCTTAACGGTCGTCGACCTCGCCGCGTTGCGCGCGATGTGATGGCTGTCGGCGGCCTGCCATGGGGCGGGGGCTATTTGGGCATACGCGCGATCATGAACCCGCCGGACCGCGACATACCGCTTCTCATGCAAAACGGCGAGACGGCCAGGGTCGCGGTTCTTCAACGCAACGGCGGTCTTTCGCCCGCCATGCCGTCACCGCTCGGCGCAGACCTATTGGCGGCTCACGTTGATCACGCCGTGCTGAGAACGCGAGACGAGCGAGGCGCGGCGACATTATGGCTGCTTAGGCCGCGTCATACGCCGCTGAAGCTCGCGACGCTGAACGAACATCTTGCCGCGAGGCAAATGCCTCGGGTCGTGCAAGTTGAAGCAGTGATGTCGGACGGAAAGAAACATCGCCACTGGCTGCTGCTGCCAAATCGGCCGGCCGGCACCTCGCCTCCGCCCTTGGTTGTCACCATCTACCCGGGGCAGCTTAGGGATGATCGACCCTCCATCGGCCTGATGCGTTCCTCATTCCAGGCCAACCAAAATGCATCGATTCTGGTTGGCCACGGCTACGCCGTCCTCCTTCCCAGCCTGCCCTTCTCTCGCAAGCAGAAAGACCCGTTCGGAGCATTGACCGTCGACTTGGCCCACGTCGTCGAAGCGGCCGAGATCACCGGCGCCGTCGACGCCAACCGAGTGGCGATTATCGGCCATAGCTTCGGCGGCTATGGCGCGCTGGCGATCGCTACCCGAACGTCACGCTATCGCGCTTTTGTTGCCGAGAACGCGCCCGCTGACATGGGCGCGGCCTATGGATCACTTGCTGGACATGATCGTACGAGGCTTGAATCGGGACTACCCCTCGCGATGGGCATCGGCTGGCCAGAAGCAGGGCAAGGTGAGATGGGCGTCGCACCTTGGCAGGATCCCCGCGGATATACGAACGCCAGTCCCTTTTATGCACTGGACAGGATTCGATCCCCTCTCCTGCTGGTCGGCGGTGACCAAGACTTTGTCTCTGTGGAGTCCGCCGAGCGATCCTTCCTCGCACTCACGCGCTTGGCACGCGATGTGACGCTCGTACGCTATTGGGGCGAGGGCCACGACCTTCTGAGCCCGGCCAATATACGGGACTATTACGAAAAACTGTTCTCGTTCCTCGACAAGCGCCTGTCGTCCCCGCCTGATGCGCATGACCGCGGCGGCTCAAAAGACGCATATGGGAATGAGTCGCCCGCCGACGTCCAGTAACGGGCCCAGGCCTCGCACGCGACATGGATGATAAGGGCAGTGTAGTCATTGCTGTAGAAAAGGCTCTCAGACGTGAGAGCCTGCTCCATCGCAACTCGGTCCACGACACCCGCGCTCTCCAGTGCACCCCCGAGCAAAAAGTCTCGCAGGAACGGCAGATTGGCCGCCACTGCGCGGCTGTAATGGTTCGCTGCGGCGCCCTTCGAGCGCCGATCACGAACGACTGGCGGCAGACGATCTGCGAAGGTGGATCTTGCGAACGCGCGATCCATGGGCCCGTAGACGAGGCTGGAGACCGGAAGGGCAATAAGTTCCTCGACTATCGGCTGGCTCAGCAGCGGATGACGTTGCTCGATCGCATGTCCGAGCGCACGTCGCGTCATAAAGAGTTGGCTGTCGGCGAGCAGCACGAGGTGGATTCGTTTTGCTGCGGAGAGGCTATCGGTATCGTCGAGCCATGGATGAAGACGATCCACTCCCCCGAGCCGACCTCTCAAATCGGAAGCGAGAAGGTGGTCGGCAAACCGCCGGCGACTTCTCCAAGTCTCGCGAAACAGCCCTCGAGCCGCGGACGCCAGCAGCGCCCACACCGACGTCTGACCACGGTGCGCTTCGTCGGCGAGGCTCGACGGTCGTAGCGCGCGCAAGCCGGTGCACTGGATACGGTCGAGCAGCGTAACCGACGTGGCTGGCTGAAAAAAGATAGCATCGCCCCCCTGCCCGGTGATGAGACGTGTGGCACCGACGTCCCGACATATCGAACCGGTGGCGTCCTCGAACGAACTGTCGAGGCCGAAGATGAACGGTCGGGGTCCCGGGGTCACGTCGGCAAGTCGCCGCAAATCCGCATGGGCATCGGGCTGCACCTCACGCAACGTCACGCCGTTAACCGCTGCTACGGCCCGCGCATACGCACGCTCGTCCCCCTCCTCGGCTCGCGTCACGAAATTGACCGCAACTTTTGGCCGCTGCCGCGCGTCCAACGAACCAAGCACGATCGAGGAATCGAGACCGCCCGACAGCAAGATCGCCGTCGTCTCGTCGACAGCCGCAGCGCAGCTGGCTGCGACGACCCGGCGAAGTCGTCGCTTGTCGGGCGTCCGCTGTGAACGCGCGATGAGGCCAGGGCTCCAGATTGTTTTTGGATTTTGATTGCCAGCCAGCACGACCAGCCTTCCGGGAATGACTGGCTCGACGCCCTCGATTTGGGATTCATAGACTGCGATCGGCGGGGTGACGAGAACGCGCGCGATTGCCTCGGGATCAAGCGTGATACTTTTCTTCAGCATCGCACAGTGGCGACGGTCCAACCTGGTCCCGACCATCGACACGCCGTTGTGCGAGAGCCGGTGCGCCTGTACCTGTCCGCTGGGATCGACGAGGAAGTTGACCGCTTCGCTTCCGAGCGTGATCAACGCATAACGCCCCCAGTAGCGCGCTACGATCTCGGACGCGATTTCGGCCTCGCTTGCCTGGGCGCCACTCCGCAGGTCGATCCGCCGCAGCAGAACGCCTTCGGCGTCCCTCAACTCTCCGAATATCATCAGGGAGAACCGGTGATATCGAAACTTAGCGACCGCTGTTTCGGACACTGCGACGCAAAGGTCTGAGCCAGCTTCCTCAACGCGGAGCAAGCCTCCGAGCCTTGCTATCGCACATGATGCGAGTTGGTGCGCGACAGCATTCTGCCGGTTCCACGATACGATCAGCAGGTCGTCCTTCATGGCTGCCCGATGACGATTGGCGTATAGCTGCGGACGTGCTCGGGATCGTCGTTGAGAAGAATGCCTCCCTGCTCAAGCCAACAATGAGCCTCGAAGGGATAGCTTCTCACCCCGAAGACGAGATCGACCTCATGACCCTTGCTGCGCAAATAGAGCGCGGCTCTCAGGCTCTTAGGCAGACACCGAAACGAAACAGGCAGCCATAGCATCATGACGTCGATGCGGCTCAGTTCCACCGCGAGATCGGGCAGCCGTGCCGCACCCGACAGCCGTCCCGTCCTGTATGTCCGGGCAGCGCGGCCACGTCTCAACCGGCAGTGCGTTCGCACAGCCGCTATAACGAAGGCCAACCAATCCGTGATTCGTAAGTGCGGTGGGGCTTTGGGCCGACCGAGGACGGCGTCGACCGTTCCGGCCAATATGGGCGGTGCGTGGTCCGCATCAATCAAGAAACCCGCCTCCAACAAAACCGCCCATGCCTCAGGCGAGAGCGAGCCGGTAATGCCCTCGCTATGCCGAACGTCGGAGGCAAGCGCGCCGGGCAAGCCAAAATACCGATCGGCTCTGAAGTCGAATATCACGAGGTCGCGATCGAGCGCTGCGACCGCCAAACTGGATCTAGTGACCAGCATATCGAAAGGGGAGCGGCGGCTGCCCGCCGCTCCCTCCCGGTCACGGGTTGTAGCGCTGAGCCGGATTGCCCGGCTCGCTGACGAGCCCGATAAAGCCCGAGCGCGTCACGCGTGATGCGCGGCCGAGATCGATCAGTTTGAGCAAGATACGCATTTTATGCCTCCATGACATACACCGCGACGTTGCGGCATTTCGCAGGAAACCTCGTCTCGCCCGTATATTCGAGCTATTTCTGGGCCATATGCAGGCGACCAAGCATAGCGCCATTCGGTGGAAAGTCTTCGCGCGCCTGGACGATCTCGACGGCCCGCGACGCGCGCCGCCGATGATATGCCTTGAATGCCGCGCGGGGCCGCTGGCCGGATGCCGCCTTTGCAAGTTCTGCCAGCTCGCTCGCGTCGCTCCGCAAGACGGAAGGCTCGACTAAACGGAACGGCGCCAGCTGGTGAGCAAGACGAGACCCGGCATCGGCGAGCATCGAACCCCCTGCCGATAGGAACAGCGCGTCGAAAAAGGCTTCCGTGGCCGTGCGCTCGTCGCCCGGCCCGATAGCCAGGGACATAATCGTTTTCCCTTGCGATCTGGTGACCGCGCCATCGACAAGGACCGCGTGCAGATCAATCATTTCGGCAAGATCCCGGGGGCTGTGACGGGGCATTATGAAGCCAGACCGGTCACGCGCCGGGATGACCAGACGCTCGCCGACGAGCCGTTCAAGCGCTTCGCGAATGGGCGTTACGCTCAAACGCAACGCGTCGGCCGTGTCCTTGACGTTGATCGCCTCGCCGGGCCGGACACCGCCGTCGCGTAGCCAGGTCCTGATGGCGACATGCGCGATCGAAACACGTGAACCGATCATCAAACTGTTCCCACGGCCGTTCAACACACATGCACCGGTCGACGCTCGGTTGCGCGCTGCGCCGAACCCGACATTGCGATTCGCCAGTTTTTGACACGATCACCGGCACGTCTTGCCGGGCACCCGCCGCACTTTGCGGCTTGTTGACAGCCCGTTGGCGGGATTCGCGCAACGCGTCTGGGAGTTAAAATCGTTTCGGTGGTTCATTGCGTCGGCTGACGGCCTTCGGTGGCGCGCCGCTCACGGGCGCTCGTCGCGCTTCATGCGCTCAATCGATACCGTCACTCTAGTTTCCCAAACGACATCAGCGATTTGCTTATCGCGCCTGAAGATGCATCCTCGATCGGTTATGGCTCGGGGGGAAGGAAGATGGCGGAGGAGCGAGCGAGTGCCCATGCATTTCACCGACCTGAGGACCCGCCAGCGACGGGACGTGACTATGCGGCGCATATCCTTGCGATCATGGATCACGACCGTGTCGGGATTCGCTCACTCGCCTTGCATTCTGGCATTGGAAAGTCTCGGATTGGCCTTCTGCTCCATCGCGACCCGTCAAAGCGCTCGGCAATGCAGATCAATGAGCTACAAGCGATCCTGAGGGCACTCGATGTCGAGCTACTCGACGCAGTCTTCTGTGTCGAAACCCTGCGCGACGAGAATATCCGCTACTCAGATCGATATCGCACCCTGATCTCCATGCTTTGTGCGCTGTTTCGTCACCTCCCAGCCAGCCTGATCGCAGCCCTCGATGACGTGACCGACCTCGACGGAACCGAAGTCCGGCCTGAATGGGCCGGGCCCCTCGAACGCGCAGTGACCAAGCGAATCGTTCACGAAATCAACGCCGTCACAAACCGTAGAGCGATGCTAGGCGATTTTAATATCTTCAGCTGATTTCCACCGTGCGGTCAGGCCGAAAAGTGTTCAAATCACTTCAGTGCGCCATGATCCGAACTGCCCCGATAGGCGTCCGACTGACGCTTCTAAATACGGCGTTCAGACGAGACCTCCTCAAAAAATGGCGAGCAAAACCTGTCGGCGACGCCGGGCATCCGGATCGGCCCCGACGCTGGCGGCGTGCGCGGAGTTCAGCCCGAATGGAGCAGCGGACCACCCATTCAGCCGCGACCAGTTAGCAATCACGTTACTGACGTATGCCTGGGTCTCGGGAATGTCGGGAATTTGCCCGCCGCGGACGCGCCCCGGCCCAGCGTTGTAAGCGGCGAGCGCCAAATGGTACTGGCCAAACCGATCGAGCTGAGATCGCAGATAGCGGGCGCCCCCACGAAGATTTTCGACCGGATCATAGCGGTTCACGCCCAGCGCGCGTGCGGTGTCCGGCATGAGTTGGGTCAGACCATAGGCGAGTTTGGGCGAATAGACTTCGGGCTGGTACTGGCTTTCTCGGATGATCAGCGCGTCGAACAAGCTGACCGGAACGCCAAACTCGCAGGCAATGCTGCTCATCATTGCAAAATAACCGCGGCGACGCTCTTCGCCGGTAAGGCTAAGTAGTCCCGACGGGCTGTAGCTCGCACCGCCGCAGCCGGACAAAAATGGCGGGGGCATCCCGAACCCGGCCCCCGATGCCATCCACTGTGGGGGCACAATCGCAGACACGGGTGATACTCGCCCGATCGCGGTAGGCCCTGCGCCCAATACCGGCGACACGCCAGAGTCGCGCAAGGGATCATTGGTTTGGCTTTGAGGACCGACACCATCGGCCCGATAGCTTGCTTCCAATTGGTCTTCGATCCAACGCCGGCGAAGATCATGAACGCGAATGCCGCGATCCGGCGACGCGGCGGGATCTAGAGATACCGTCGGGGCCGGTGCGGCGGCGCGCGCGGCTATACCCATCGCAATCACCTCGACCGATCGGGGCCTTGGAACCCGATGGCCAGCGTATGCGCGCTGCGCCATCGCAGCCAGCACCACTGCCGGAACCACAAGATGTCGCATCATCTCCCCCTCTTGCTGACGGCAGTTGACCGCGCCCCTGATCGCACTGTCAACTTGGGCAGAAGTTGGGGCAACCGCCTCGACCCGTCCGGATGGGCACGCGATGTGGCTTATCGACAAGGGAAGCGAGGGACGCTGCGGGTCGCGCATCCCGTTGCCGCCGCTGCTCGAAAATTCGCTGATCCATTGGTACACCGGGGCTGGCGGCAGCGCAGAAGAGCAGGCTGGGATCACGCTTGTCCAGCAAGCACGGCTTGGCGAAAAGTGGCTTGCGTGCGATTGTCTCGGCGCGGTCGCAGCACCGCCAATTCTCACGCCCGCGTATCTGTCCGACGCGGAAACCTACTACCTGCGGCGACTCACGGGCCAAAAACGTCCCGAGCACCGGACGACCTGTCCCTTCTTCCGGGACCAGGCAACGAGTCGGGTCTCGGAGGTCCGCGAGCGGCAGCTGCCGGCAGAAACGCCGTTGGGCTATTTCGAGATCATTCGGCCCGCTCCCGAGAAACTCGCGCAAATGCCGGAGCGGGACGCTGTCGATGATCGGACCCGACACGCGAGCTTCCCAAGGCTGGCGCTGCTGCTGCGCCGGTTGCTCGAAGTCGGCGGCTTGACCGAATGGACTCCCGGGACCTTTGATGACGCCAATGCGGTTGGTCGCCAGTTTGCGCGGCTTCGGTCGGTCGCGGCGCGGATCGAAGCGGCCCCTGGCATCGCGCTCGACCGCGTGCTGTGGACCCACAGTGCTGCGCTCCATTCCCGCCAGATCTATGCTGCGTTGCGCGCGCTCGAGCCGCAATGGCCGTCGGCCCACGCGCCGCAGGGGTTCCTCCTTGTCTATGCGCGTGAATTTCATGGCCACGTCGTGCATCCAGCAAGCGGCGAGCCGTACAGGGTGGCCAATCGCGTCCAATCGCCAGCGGTCCGCGGCACGGCCGTCGATGGCCCCTTCTTGGTCCTGACGGTAATCGGCACCTATCCTGAGGCACGCGGCTACGCGCCCCTGCGCGCCTATGCGCAGCCGATCCTGTCTGGCCGATCGTTCATCGCCGTGGAAAGCAACGCCGAACGAGACCTGTTCAAGCAGCTCATCGCCTTCTTCCGCGATTCGATCGGCCGTGGTTACGACGCGCGCCTTCACAAACCGTTGTTCGATCAATTTACCGCGCTCGGAACCTGCCGGGCCGATGCGGTGGCCGAGATCTTGTCGCTGACAACTGGTGAGGTCAGCCGACTGGCGTTGTTGCTTCACGAGCAAGGCGGCCCGTTCCCGGCGGCGTCGCTCGGAGCGCTCAGAACACAGATGCCAACGATCCTGGTCGACCCAGATAAGCTTGATCGCGCAAACCTCCTCTCGGCGCTCGAAGGCGCGCTGGGGTCGTTACCAATTTAACGCAATTTTCCGGGCTAACAGCAGCGCCGCAATCTAGCTGCGAGCGACGAAGGCTCCGGGCCGATGCCATCCGCCTCTGGAGCCTCCGGCAGAACGGTGCGCCGGTCACCGGTCTGCGCCGCGTGTGACGCTTCAAGCCATTCAGGTTGACGACTGGTGAGTGGGTGTCCTGCCCTGCTCCGCCAAGCGGCGAAGCCGCCGTTTCAAATCCCCGATGACCATTTTGCGCGCACCAGGCTGCATTTTCCGCCAGTCACGTATCTCCGGTGCCGTGCGGCCACAGCCGCGACACCAGCCGGATCGCCGATCTATGCCGCATTCGTCGATGCAGGGAGACTGAGGAGTCACTCGGCTGCCATACTTTGAGGCACAAAGCTCGCGCTAGGATGCGCCTCGCCAGCCCGCGTTGCTTCTGGGCTCGCGCCTTGTGGCAGCAACCGAGCCGAATTGAGGATGAACGCGAGCTCTGAGACGACGTGAATGAAGGCTGCCAAGAGCGGATTGAGCAACCCGACCGATGCGAGGATGATCCCTGCCAAGTCGACCGTGATCGTCCCGGCAAAATTCTGCCAGATGATCCCGCGCGTGCGGCGCGCGAGCTTCAGTGTCTCGACGAGGCGCACCAGATCGTTGCCGAGGAGAACCACGTCGGCGCTTTCCTGTGCCACGTCGGTCCCCGACCCCATCGCAATTCCGACGCTTGCCTCGGCGAGCGCGGGCGCGTCGTTGACCCCGTCGCCGACCATCGCCACCGTCCGCTTCTGGCGGACCAGCGATTCGATGCGATCGAGCTTGTCTTCGGGCAGAAGTCCCGCTTCGATTTCGGCGATGCCTAACCGCGCTCCCACCGCCTGGGCGACGGGCCGTGCATCGCCCGTCAACAGGATGGTCCGGATCTTGAGCGCTTTCAGGTCTTCGATCGCGCGCTTGGCCTCGGGCCGCACGGTGTCGGCGACGGCGACAGCGCCAAGCAGCATGCCGTCGCGCGCGACAAACACCTCGGATCCCGCTTCGACGCCAGCGTTCAGCGAGCCGGGAACGGCGACCTTCTTTTCCGCCATCCACAGCAAGTTACCGACGAGTACGGTGGCACCGCCAACCGTCGCCAGGATGCCGCGGCCCGGGGTGTAGACAAAATGTTCCGGCTCGGCGATCGGACGACCCAAGCTCTTGGCGTGCGCGACGATCGCCTTGCCGAGCGGATGTTCGGACCGAAGCTCGGCCGCCGCTGCGGCGTCCAAGACAGCTTCCAGGCTCGATCCGGTAGTCGGGACGATGGTTTGAACCTCGGGCCGACCAAAGGTCAGGGTTCCGGTCTTGTCGAGCACGACCGTGTCGACTTTACCGAGGGTTTCGAGATGGACCCCACCCTTGATGATCGCGCCAAGCCGCGCCGCGCGACCGATGCCGCCGAGGATCGCGAGCGGGGTGCCGGCGGCAATACCGCAGGCGCCCGCGACGATGATCACCGAAATCGTCGACGTCATGTTCCGCGTGATGAGATAGGTGAAGACGGCGGAGCCAAGCGCGAAATAGACCAGATAGCCTGCCATGCGATCGGCGAGGCGCTGCACCGGCGCGCGCGAGCGTTCGGCGCGCTCGACCGCTTCGATGATCTTGCCGTAGCTGGTGTCTCGGCCGATGCGCTCGGCGCGGACCTCGAGCGCGCCGGACTGGTTGATTGACCCGGCGAAGACGGGTGCGCCCGCCACCTTCTCGCTCGGCATGGACTCGCCGGTGATGCGAGACTCGTCGACGAAGGAGTGACCCGACATCACCGCGCCGTCGACGGGAATGCGCCCGCCCGGCGCGACCAGGATCACCTCGCCAATGCTCAGCTCGTCGGCCGAAACGGTGCGGATCGCGCCGGTTCGCCGGACCGAGACCTCGCGCGGGAGAAATTCGAGCAAGTCGCGGATGGCCCTGCGGCCGCGCCCGACAGTCATGCCCTCGAGCACCTCGGCGACCAGCACGAACAACGTGATCACGAGCGCCGTGAAGAACTCGCCGATCGCCGCGGCTGCGACGATCGCGATCGTCATCGACAGCTCCATCGTCATCCGGCGCTGGAAGACGTTCTCGAAGGCTTCCTTCACGATCGGCCAACCGCCGACAGCCAACCCGACGACGCCGATCACGCTGACTGCGGCGAAGGGCTCCCAAAGCCGGAACCAGACCAGCGCCGCCGCAAGCGCGACAATGCCGATGCGTATGGCTTCCTGCCATTCGAACGGATGATCATGATCGTGTCCGTCATCGTGGTCGTGACCATCACCGCTATGGTCATGGTGCTCGTGCCCCCGCGTGGCCTCGCCTATCGCCGCGGGGGCTGTCGTGCGCGCCTCGGCCTGCTCGGCCAAGGTTGGGCGCTCGCGGCTAACATGATCGGCCATGGCCAAACCCTCTCATTCAAGTTCTGGAGACGACGCTTTTCAGGCAGATAATATAGGGGGGTATGCTATCTTGTCTAGGACGGGATTGGCTTGTGCGATGACGACACCCTTTGGGCGCGACGTATTCGGACGGCGTTGACTGGTCCTCATCAGCGGTATTCTGGACGAGCGGCGCTGCTCTACCTGGCGGCGGCGCACAGCTTGAGAACCTGCTTGAGCAAGGTTTCTGCCCGATAGAGGTGGCCTGGGCGGAAGCTTCGTGACGCCGACCCGCATGACCGCGCTAGCAGCGCGGTGGGTTTAGTTAACTTCGAGTCCGCACCGCGGGCAATTTGCGGCGCAAGACCTCGCGATAACGTCCGCGAGCACAAGCAGGACTAGGCCGACGGTAGCCGCGATCAGCCGAGTCCGCCGCGAAGCGCCGGTCACGAGCCTATCCTCGCCAGTAGAGAGTAACTTTCCCTCCTTTAGCGCCGTCGAACCGGCACATCTCGATGCCCGGCGCACACGACGATGCCACCCGCTCGGCAAGGGCCGAGCGCTCGTCAACCGAGCGGGACAATCGGCCGCGATCACGCATGAGCCATGTCAGCGGCGAATGCTGGCCAGCGCCGTGCTAGGCATCGACGAACAGCGTGGCGACACGCTCGGGACGCTGCGAAAGCCCCCGCCCAGTGGCCGCAGCGTCGACTACGCTCGCTACAGGGGCTGCAATTGGTCGCGCTGGTGCTGAGAAATTAGCCAGCGACATCGGCGCGCCCGCCATGCAACACTTCGAGCTTCTCCAGCGTCACCAGTCCGACGCCGCTCGTTTCGGCGATACTCGACCAGAAGGCGCGAACCCGCTCTTCAACATCGACGATCTCGACGATCACCGGGTAATTGTGGTCTAGGAACCCGCGCCGGTGGAGGTGCGTGCTATGGCCAAAGCCTGCCTGCGCCCTGTGGACGGTAGCGCCCAACAGCCCGGCTGCGCGCGCGCGCTCGAGTACCAGCTCAAACACCCGGTGATCGCCGGCAAGCGCGGCCTCATCGGTGTAGATCCTGAGCAGCCAATGCGGTCGCGTTTCCATCAGAATTTTTTACCTCCATTGTGGATGCGAGGCGTCGGGCAACCCACGACGCCTCGTGGTCACGCAATCGATCCCTGTTGAGATACTATCGGTGCATGCAAACCGTTGCGCCGCGCAATCAGCCGCGACGCCCAGGCGGTAATGGCCGGCAGCACCAACAGCGTCAGCGCCGTCGAGGTGATGAGCCCACCGATGACAACGGTCGCGAGCGGCCGCTGCACCTCCGCGCCCGTGCCTGTCGCAAGCGCCATCGGTACGAAGCCGAGCGACGCCACCAGCGCGGTCATCAGCACCGGCCGCACGCGCTCCATCGCGCCCCCTATGATCGCGTCATCCTCCTTCGCACCGTCTTCGCGGTACTTCCCAATCGCGCTCATCATCACCAGCCCGTTGAGCACGGCCACCCCCGACAAGGCGATGAAGCCGACCGCCGCCGTGATCGAGAACGGGATGCCGCGCAGCAGCAGCGCGAAGACCCCGCCCGCGAGCGCCATCGGCACCGCGCTGAACACAATCAGCGCCGGTACGACGCCGCCCAAGGCCATGTACAGGAGCCCGAATATTGCGAGGAAGCAGATTGGCACGACGATCAGTAATCTTAGGCGCGCCGACTGGAGGCTTTCGAAGGTGCCGCCCCAACCCGTGTACATGCCGGCCGGCAGGTCCATCCCCGCCATCTTTGCCTGGGCCTCCTTGACGAACCCGCCCAGATCACGGCCGCGGACGTTGATCTGAACGATCACCATGCGCTTGCCGTTCTCCCGGCTGATCTGATTCAATCCCTGCGTATAGCTGAACCCCGCCACCTCTCTTAGCGGGATCGAGCGGGCGGATTGCCCGTCGGCGGCAGGCAGCATCACCGGGATCGCGCCGAGCGTCTCCAGATCGTCGCGCTGGGCATCGGGCAGGCGAACGACCACGTCGAAGCGTCGGTCACCCTCAAACAACAGCCCCGCTTCGCGACCACCCAGCGCTGCAGACACGGTATTTGCGACTTCATCGACCGAGAGGTCATAGCGGGCGACCGCCTGACGATCGATCTTGACGTCGAAGGTTGGGGCGCCGGAGGTCTGCTCTGCGCTGACGTCCCCCGCGCCGGGGATCGTTCGCATGGCTGCGGCGATCCGGCGGGCCTGCTGGCTCATCTGTTCCAGATCGTCCCCATAGAGCTTGATCGCGACATCGGCGCGGACGCCGGCAATCAGTTCGTTGAAGCGCATCTGGATCGGCTGCTGGATCTCCGTCCGATTGCCGATCAGGGCCTTCATTTTTGCCTCGATACGACGGAGGATATCCTCCTTGCTGCGGACATCGGCCGGCCACTCGTTCTCGGGCTTGGGGATGACATAAGTGTCTGACGCATTCGGGGGCATCGGATCGGTGCCGAGATCAGCGTTGCCGTTCTTGGAAAAGACCAAGGCAACCTCGGGCAACGTCTTCAGTGCGTCTTCGATCAGGAGCTGCATCCGTGTCGACTGGTCGATCGAAGCGGACGGCACCCGAAAGTTTGTGACCGTGATGTCCTTCTCGTCCAACTGCGGCATGAACTCCTCGCCGAGCAGCCCGAACGACAGCACCGCGGCCGCAAACACGCCGCCGCCGGCCAGGATGAACGGCATCGGCCGCGCGACCGCCCTGGTCAACGCCGGCGCGTACTTCTCCTTGAACCAGCGGATCGGCTTGACCTCGGTTTCACTCACCCGCCCCTTGATGACGATGGCGATCATCGCCGGGATGAACGTAAGCGACAGTACGAACGCGGACGCGAGCGCAACCATCAGCGTGATCGCCATCGGAGCGAAGGTCTTGCCCTCGACGCCCTGGAAGGTCAGCAGCGGCACGAACACGAGGAAGATGATGAGCTGGCCGTAAACGGTCGGCCGGATCATCTCCTGCGCGGCCAGCGTCGTCTCCTCCATCCGCTCCTCACGCGTCAGGAGGCGTCCTTCATGCTCCTGCCGTTCGGCAAGCCGCCTGAGCGCGTTCTCGACGATGATGACCGCGCCGTCGACGATCAGGCCGAAGTCGAGCGCGCCGAGGCTCATCAGATTGCCGGACACCTTTAGCGCGTTCATTCCCGCGGCCGTCATCAGCATGGTGATCGGGATCACGGCCGCGGTGATGAGCGCGGCGCGAATGTTGCCGAGCAGCAGGAACAGCACGACGATGACGAGCAGCGCGCCCTCGGTCAGATTCTTCTCGACTGTCGCGATCGTGGCGTTGACCAGTTTCGAGCGATTGTAGACGGGTTCCGCGAAGACGTCGGGCGGCAGCGCCCGATTGATCGCGGTGAGCTTCTCCGCCGCGCTGTTGGCGACGATCCGGCTGTTCTCGCCGACCAGCATCAACACCGTCGAAATGACGGCCTCCGAACCCATGCGGCTGCCCGAACCGGTACGAACCGCACCGCCGATTTCGACAACGCCGACATCCTTGACCCGCACCGGCACGCCGCCCCGGGTCGCGACCACCGCTTCCTGCAGGTCCTCGATCGACTTCAGCCGCGCGTCGGCGCGCACCAGAAAGCTTTCGCCGGCCCGGCGGACGTAGTTGGACCCTGCGGACAGGTTGGCGCGCTCCATCGCACTCGCCAATTCGGTAATCGAAATGCCGTACGAGGCGAGCGCGTTGAGGTTCGGCTGGATGAGATATTGCTTGACGTAGCCGCCGTTGGAATCGACCCCCGCGACGCCGGCCACGTTGCGCATCTGGGGTCGGATGATCCAGTCCTGCACCGTGCGCAGATACGCGGCCTTCGCCAGTTCGGTGGTCAGCCGTTCGCCTTCTGGCGTCAGATAGCTGCCATCGGACTGCCAGCCCGGCTTGCCGTCGACGATCTGGAGGCCCTTGCCATCCGGGTGCCGGAAGGCGACCGAGTAGAAGAAGATCTCGCCCAGCCCCGTGCTCAACGGCGACAGGTTTGGCTGGACGCCCGCCGGCAGGCTGTCCTTCGCCTGCGCGAGACGCTCCGTGACCTGCTGTCGCGCGAAATAGATGTCGGTCGCATCGGTGAACACCGCCGTGACCTGGCTGAACCCGTTGCGAGTAAGCGACCGGGTCAGCGTCAGCCCGGGAATGCCGGCAAGCGCGGTTTCGACGGGGAATGTGACCTGCTTTTCCATGTCGACGGGGCCAAGCGTCGGATTGAAGGTGTTGATCTGCACCTGACGATTGGTGACGTCGGGCACGGCGTCGATCGGTAGCTTGGTGATCTGCCACAGACCGAAGCCGACGATCATGAGCGTCAGCGCGGCGACCAGCCACCGCATTCTGACCGACAGCGAAAGGATGCGCGCGATCATTCCGCCGCCTCCTTCTCGATCTCGGCCTTGAGCAGGAAGGCGTTGGTCGTCGCGATCGGCGTGCCAGCGGCAAGGCCGCCGACGATCGCCACCATCCCGCTCGAACGGCTGCCGACCTGAACCGGCCGCGCGACGAAGCCGCTGCGCGTGCGCACGAAGACGACCGTCTGGTCGCCCAGGGTCTGGACCGCATCCTGCGGCACCATCACCCCGTTTCGCGCCGCCCCGCCGCTCGCGAGGATCCTTGCCTGGACCAGCTGGCCCGGCACGAGCGTGCTGGCCCCGGCCGTCGGCGTAACGACGACCGTCGCGGTCCGCGATCGCGGGTCGACGACGCCGGTCGCCGAACGGACGCGCGCATCGATGACACGACTGTCGGAAGTGGTCAGCTCAACCCGATCGCCTGCACGCACGCGCGCAGCATCCGTCGGCGGGACGTTGGCCGTGATTTGCAAGCGGCTCGGATCGACGACGCGGAACAGCTCTGTCTCGGCAGCAACAAACCGGCCGAGGTTCGCCGCGGCAGCGGTAATGCGTCCGGCCACCGGGCTGACGACCGCGACCGATCGTCCATCACGCGCCACACGGGCTGCATTCGCGGCTGCGCTGGCGCGGCGCGCATCGGCCTGCGCGACGGCGAGGTTCGCCTGAGCGGTCTCGTAATCGGCGCGCGGCGACACCCCTTGGTTCAACAAGGTACGTTCGCGCGCCAGCTGGCGGGACGCGAGGGTGACCCGCGCCGATGCAGCGGCGCTGTCCGCCGCGATTTGCGAGGCGTCGCGGCTCTCGACGAGCGCCAGCGTCTGTCCAACCTCAACCGGATCACCCGTGCGCGTGAAGATACGCGTCACGGTTCCGGGCGCGCGCGCGGTGATCACCGCTTCGGCGTCGGGGGTAGCCTCGACTGTAGCGGAGGCCAAGATGGCGGCGTCCAGTTCGCCCGAGGCGGTGGGTGCAACGTCGATCCGCGATGTCGTGATCGCTTGCGCCGACATCACCACGGAGTTGCTCGATGCAGCCGGCCCGACCGGCGTTTCGGCTGGCGCGGCAGGCGGCGGGGCCTGGGTGAGCCGGGCAGCGCCGAACCCCAGAGCGGCGGCAATAGCAAGGCCGATGGCCGCGCCGGCGTAAAGTCGTTTCTTCTCGGTCATTGGACCGGATCCCCCGTGATGGTGACGCCCTGCAGGCGCGAAAGATTGATGCGAGCGTCGAGCCGGGCGATGGCGGCATCGACCACGACGCCGCGCGCGGTGCCGAGACTGCGCCGGGCGGCAACCAGTTCGATAAGCGGTGACTTGCCGACCTCATAAGCGATCCGCGCGAGGCGATAGGCCTCCTGCGCGGTCGCAAGGGTGCGTTCCGCCGCCGCAGCGCGCCGATCAGCGGCCTCGACGAGCGCGAAGGCGACACGCGCATTGGCTTGGGCGTCAAGCCGCGCGCTCGCCGCACGCGCCTCGGCACCCTGCAGCTCGCCACGGGCCGCGGCAATATTCCCGCGATTGCGGTCGAACAGCGGCAGCGGAACCGAAAGCCCTGCGACAATCGCCGGCCCGCTCGCGACGCGAAGCTGGCGAACCCCGAGCTGTGCGGTCACGTTCGGGATCGCCAGCCGCTGTTGGACCGTGACCTGTCGCGCCGCTGCGTCGCGCTCCGCTTCGGCGGCACGGACGGTCGCCGACTGGAGCGGGTCGAGAGGGCCTGCGGGGGGTCTGGCGTTGAGACGGTCAAGCAGGGATTCCGATACGCCGGTATACGCAGAAGGCGCCCCTGCGAGAGCCGACAACCGCGCCAACGCAATGGAGCGATCCGCGCGGGCATTCTCCACGACCGCCTGAAGCGAGTTGAGTTCGGTCTCGGCCTGGAGCTGGCGCAACCGCGCCTCCTTGCCGGCGCCGACAAGCGCTCGCGCAACCTTCAGGTCGGCGCCAGCAGCTTCGGCCTCCTCTGATGCCAGCACAATCCGCCGCTCGGCGAGCTCGACGCCAGCATAGGCGCGGGCGAGATCGGTGGCATAGGCTAGCCGGCCATCGACGCCGCGCGCCTGTGCCGCCACGATCCCGGCTTCGCCAGCGGCGATCCGGGCCGACCTCTTGCCGCCAAGCTCGATCGGCTGGTCGATCTGAAACGTCGTTTGCCGCTGGTCGGCCGCGTTCCTGGTGCGGTCGCCGGCAAAGTTTTCGGCATAGACATTGATCGATGGGTTCGGGCGGGCGCGTGCCTGCTCCGCCAGGCCTCGGGCCCGCGCGACCTCGGCGTCCAGTGCCAAAACGCGCGGCGTGTCGCGCGTTTGCCGGAACAGTTGCGCGAAGGGCGGCGCGACCTGCGACCACGCAGGGGCTGCGGCCGGCAACGCCGCAAGGCTACCGACAAGCGCCACCATGCGCCGTCGGCGATAAAATCTGTTCATGACTCGGTCCTCGAAGATAAGCTCGATACGCGGTGACGCGCGCGAAGAGGCTTACGCTCGGGGAGGGCGCAGCGGCGCGGACGGATCGTTGCCGTCGCTTATACGCGTGACCATCGCCAGCCAGCCGCCGCGACCGGCTCGCGGCGCGGCGGGGATCGCGGCCCTGGCGTCAACGGCAACCAGTTCGCCGGTCGCGTGGGCGACCGAGTGCAGCGGAGTGTCGGTGTCATCGTCCTGCATGGGCTCGCCGGCATGATCAGAGTCCGCGGCTATCGTGCTCGCATGGTCATGCACCCTCGCGCCATGCCAGACCGAAGCCGAGGTTAGCGTCAGGATCGCCAGGCCCGCCAGGAGAAAACCAAGCGCCAGCGACCAAGCCGGGGAGAGGCGTCGCGACACGGTCATTGCTTGGGCCACTGTGCATGCCGGCGATCGATAACGAACGCGTGATCGCTTGTCGCATGCTGCTGGCGGTGTTCGTCGTCCGCGGCAAGGTCGCCATGCTCGTGAGCGATCACATCGGGATCGTTGGCCGGCCAGAGCCGAAGCGCGGCGATCGTGCCGACCGCCGCGGCCACGGCCATCCCGCCGAACGCCGCTGTCATGCCGACCCGCGCGCCCAGCTGGCCGACCAGCGGATAGCAGATCAGCCAGCAGACATGGCTAAGCGCGAACTGCGCCGCGAACAGGGCGGGTCGATCCTCGGGGTTCGCGGAACGGCGCAGCAACCGTCCCGACGGCGTCACGCTGGCCGAATAGGCGATCCCCAGCACCACCCACCCGATGAGAAGGACATGCCAGGAAGGGAGACCCTGCGCCATCGTTGCCGTGATCCCCGCCAAGACCGCCAGGGCAAGGGTCAGAACCGCCGCCGCCACCAGCATCACGGTCCGGTCGGCGACGCGATCGAGGATACGCGGCAGCGTCAGCGCGGCAGTGATCGAACCGCCGCCGAATGCGGCGAGCGTCACCGCCACGTCACGCTGGCTGAGGCCGAGCCCCCGCACGATGACGACGGTATTGACGATCACCATGGCGCTGGCCGCCGCGGAAGCCAGTGTCAGTGCGAGCAGGCCGCGCAGGCGCGGGGTCTTGAGATAGATGCGCGTGCCGCGGGTCGTCTTCTCATAGATGCCGGCGTCGTTCTCGACCGGCGCAGGACGTGGCAGCACGGTCGAGACAACCAGCAGGCCCGAGGCGACAAAGCCGATCGCCGTGCCCGAGAACAGCCAATGATAGCTCATCAGCGTGAGCAGCCCGGCGGCGAGTATCGGGCTAGTCAGGCTTTCCATATCGTAGGCGAGCCGCGAGAGCGAAAGAGCGCGGGTATAGTCCCGCTCTTCGGGCAATACGTCGGGAATGGTCGCCTGAAAGGTCGGCGTAAACGCGGCCGAGGCAGATTGCAGGACGAAGATCAGGAGATAGATCTGCCAGACCTGGCTTACGAACGGCAGACAGAGGGCGACCGCCGCCCGTACGACGTCCATGCTGACGAGAAGAGCGCGCCGCGGCACCCGGTTGGCGAACGCGCCGGCGACCGGTGCAACCCCGATATACGCGACCATTTTGATGGCGAGCGCGGTGCCGAGCACAGCGCCAGCGCTCCCGCCCGCGATGTCATACGCGAGCAGCCCGAGCGCGACCGTCGCTAGCCCCGTTCCCACGAGCGCGATGATCTGCGCGAGAAACAAGTGCCGGTAAGTACGGTTCGCCAGAACGCTGAGCATAGGGTAGGCCCCTATCCCGAGCGGTCACCGCTGTCTATCCCCCCGAGGGGATACTCGACATTTTGGTCCGCAGGCGCTTAATGGCGGCATGGCGCACGAAGCACACACCTCTCACCCGGCGATCATCAAGCGGCTGAAGCGGGCCAATGGGCATTTGCGCAGCATTATCGACATGATTGAGGCCGAGCGGCCCTGCGTCGACATTGCGCAACAGCTTCAAGCGGTGGAGAATGCGATTGCGAGCGCAAAGCGCGCGCTCATCAATGATCACATCGATCATTGTCTTGTCCACGCCGAGGACGGCGACGGGCCGCGTCACGCCATCGAGCAGTTCAGAGCTATCTCGAAATATTGGTGACCACGGACGCTGTGCCGACGCCCGCTCCGGTCGCAACGCGCAATGCCTAAGCAGCGCGCGGCTTTGCATTACTCCGATCGTCTTCCCGTCACCAGCAAATGCGGCGATAGACCGTCAAGCAGAGCGAGGCCGAGCCAGTCATGAACGACACGACGTTTCCGCCCAATCTTCGCCCCGTGATGGCCAAGGCGGTTACGCTCGAGTGGTGGAACGTCGGCCTCAGTCTTTCCACCGTGGCTGTCATCGGTCTTGTGCTGGGCCAGAGCCAGACCATGAAGACCGTCTGGCTCGAGGACATGCTGGCGCTGATACCGCCCATCGTTTTCCTCATTTCGGCACACTTCGAGTTGAGGCGAGGTCGCTCGCGGCGCTTTCCGTTCGGCTTTGAGCGAGGAAACAGCCTCGGCTTCTTCATCGCCGCCGCGGCATTGACCGGCGTCGGCCTCCAGCTCCTGATCGACGCCTCGTTCAAGCTGTTCAGTGCCGAGCACCCTACTATCGGATCCGTCACATTCTTCGGTCAGGACATCTGGCTCGGGTGGTTGATGCTAGGCGCCCAATTCTATGCGCTCATCCCGCCCTTCATTATCGGCCGCCTCGAATTGCCGTTGGCAGAACAACTCAGCGACAAGCTGCTCCACACCGACGCGCTCATGAACAAGGCCAGCTGGCATGGTGGCGCGGCGGGCTGTGCCGGCATCATCGGGCTCGGCTTGGGCTACTGGTGGGCGGACGCCGCCGCGGCGGCATTCATCTCGGTCGGGATCATCTACGACGGGGTGATCGCCTTCCGCGTCGCAACGGCTGAACTGATCGATGGCGCGCCCTGCGCGCTCTCCGGCCACGGATTGGCCAAGGACGCGCTGGAGCTGCAGGAGTCGCTGGAGAAACGCTTCCCAAATGCCGAAGTCCGGCTGCGCGAGACCGGTCGGGTCATCCGCGCGGAAATCCACGGCGCAGCCCCGCCCCACCGGCCGGTCGACCGAGCGGAATTGTGGCCAGGCGATCCCGCGCGCGCGTGGCGGCTCGCGCAGATCAGCTTCATTCGCGAGCCGGAGCCAAGTTCAGCCGATGGCGATCAAGAGCAGCGCGAGAGCAGCCGAAAGCGCCAGCCCAAGAAGGAATAATCTATGCTGCGGGGCAGGGTCGGCGACGTTTCGCACGCGGTGGGCGACCCGCTCGGCGACATCCATTTGCCGCCGCCATGACCAGCCCATGATGCGGTCGAGCTCCTCGCGGTTCAGATCGAAGAAACGCACAAGCTCCCGCTCATCGTCGCCGCGCAGGCCCTGCACGCGGAACACGGCATCGCGGTGAGCAACCTGCGCCGGCGAATTGCCCGATTCCGTCGAGCCGGTTGACGGCCGTTCGTCAACGCGCCGCATTTCCAGCAGTGCGGACGGGCTGCGCTCCAGCAGCTCAGCCCAGCGAAGCAGGCGATCGCGACGAGCCACGTGGCGTCCGCGAAGAGGGCGAAATGGACTCGGGCTAGGCGGGCCACCTTCTGCAGCGCTCATGGCCTTGAATTTGCGCCGCTGCGCCTCCCTCCCCTCGCGCCTCCGTCCGAAGCGCCCGAGATCCGCGGCACGGCGAGTACGGTGCGAAACGCGATCACGTCCGCCGCCAGCGCGGTCGTGACATGGACACGACCTTTGCATTGCTCGCCCGTGATCGACCAGCTGTGCGGCTCGCATTTCCTGACACATTCGCCGAGTGTCGTAGACGTAACATCGCGGAACGCGCCGGATGGTTGACCCGAACCCGCGGATCTCCTCGGCGCACAGCGAGAGCAGCCTGGCCGCGACATTGGGCGCTCATCCGCCACCGTCCTGTCCGGAGGGCGCGACGCCACTGCGCACAGGCGAACCGGTCTTTCCCTGGCAAGCGACAATCGCGGCGATCGCGGTCATCGTCTCGGCTGGATCCCGGACCCTGATGGCATCGACGCCGGTCGCCAGCGCCGGCTCGTCGTTGCCGCCCGGGTAAAGCGCGTCGCCGATGTAGAGGGTCTCAGCAATCGCGACGCCGCTCACCTCAGCAAGGCGTCGCAGAGCGTAAGCCTTGTCGATTCCCGACCGTGTAACGTCAATCGACGTGGTCCCGCCCAACCTGATCGAGAAGTTGGGCAAAGCTCGAGCGAGCATGGTCTGCAGGGCCGCTCGCTTGCGACGGTCGGGATCCCACCGCTCCTTTGCCTCCAACGGCGCCTCCTGCCCGAGACCGGAAAACGTAAACTGACTGCCCCGGTCTTCCAGACGCTCGCCCCATGTGCGCTCGTCCGTCAACCCGGCGTCCCGCAGCGCTCCATCGAACGCAACGCGGATATCGGTCTTCTCCGCCTCACTGAAAAGTTCGGCGTACACCGCTGTCCATCCATCGGCATGCCGATAAAGCTTCGTTCCCGTGGTCGGCATCAACCACAGGCCGCCGAGCCGGGCACGAGCGGGCAGCCGAGCAGCGACCTGGCGCTCGAACTGCGGCCAGTCGCCACCAGAGATGACCGCGACGTCAACCACGTCCAGCAACTGTGAGACGCTGCGCGCGACCCCGTCGTCCAGCGGCCGCTTGCTGTCAGCAAGGGTGCCGTCGAGATCGAACGCGACCATCCGTTTCATCATCGGGCGACCCCATTTTCTGACACGATGACGACGGCTACGCAGTCGCAATAAGGACAGCAAGCGCTATACCTCGGCATACCAAATGCGATAGGGGGTTAGCCTATGGGCCATCTCAACAAGACTGACGGCGACCTGATCGCGCGTGCGCGGCGCATTTCGGGGCAGATGGGCGCGGTCGAACGGGCGCTCGAGGGCGATGCCAGCTGCAGCGAAACCCTCCACCTCGTCGCCGCGGTGCGTGGCGCGCTCAACGGCCTGCTCGACGAAATCATCGCACGCCATCTGCAGGCGCACGTCGCGCGCGCCGGGCTTACCGATGCCGAGCGCCTGGCAGGCTCGGAAGAGCTTTTGGCGGTGATCCGCCGGTATTCAAAATAGTGGCCCGCCAACGAGACTGATACGGCGCTGCTTCGACAAGCGGCAAAAAATGATCGAAGATTTGAGGCCAACGCCTTCGGCCTGAAACGGAAGAAGGCAATGCGCGTTTCCGCCGCCAAAGCCTCCGACAACCCGGTTAGTCGATTCGCCGTAATATTGCACGATGATTCGCACGAAGAACCGCATCAGGTTCCTCAAAGCGCGTCATCAGCACAGTCGGGTCACGTTCGGTTGGTAGCTCATCGGGGTCGCGGCGACGATTCGGCAGGATGGCTGGTGCTGCGGTCAGCATGACGTTCAATCTCGGGAATCTTGTCGGCACCACCATCTTGCCCACGTTGCTGGTGGCATCCCTCAGCGCAACCCAAGCCTGCGCAGGAGCGCGTCGACCTGACCAAAAGCATCCTGCTGCCAATCATCCGGCGATCGGTCCTCGGCGGCATCCGACCCTTCGACGAATTGACGAACGCAGGTCGGCCCAAAGCCGTCGGGCGTATCGAACTTTTCGGCAAGATGGCCAAACCCTTCGGCACCGCTGCGATGTTCAAGCACCGGCCGGCAATCTTCGGCCAGGGCGTCGATCCCGCCCGGATAGTTCCGGATCGAATAATAGACGTCGTAGGCGTCCTTCTGCTTGTACCGGCCCGCGAGAGCGTAGCCCTTCATCGCCAGCAGCGCGGGGATCGAGGCGACGGCAATCAGCGCGCGGTTGGTGCCGCCACGCGGCATGTCACCCTCGATTGCCACGAGCTTGTAGAAATGGACCGCCAAGTCGGCGCCGGACGCGCGCTGAGTCGCGAATTCCGTCGTCAGCGGCGGCCGGTTCTTCTCGAGCACAGCATCGAACGGCCGCAGAAAATCGACGATCACGTCAATCGGACCACCGCCATCATCTGGATCGATCGTCCGCGCCATCTGGAAATAGCGCTCTTCGCGTGGCGCATAACCTTGGGCGCGCAGCTCGCCGACGAGCGTCGCATAAGCGTCGTTGACCGCCAGCGCCTCTGCATCAAGACTGAGGTCGATATCGCGCGTCCCGACATGCTTCATCTCGCTGTCCGCTAGCAAAAGCCAAGGGACGGCACCGCCGATCACGGCAAACTTGCCCCGGAAGCTGGCGAGCGTCTGTCCGATCTCCAGCAAAACCGAACGCACGGCAGCGCTCGTGCGGTCGGTATAGTCATTGGCCGATTGCGGCTCGCCGGTCACGTCCGCCACTGCAGGAGCTCTTCGCGCAGATGCTTCGCCGCCTCCTCGCCACGCTCGCCGGCATGCAGCAGGTCCAGGTAAGTCTGGACGGGGCTCGTCGCGACCAGACCGTCGGCAACCCGCTGCGCGTCGCGCAGAACGCCGCCGTCGTCAGGCACCCGAATAACCACGTTGGCGCCGCGCGGCGGGGTGGATAGCGCGAGGAGGGTTTGGAGCGATCCGAGCCCTCGCTCGTCGGCGTAGAAAAAGCTAGTCGCATGACGAGCGTAGGGCGCGAGCCATTCTGCTGCGGAATAGGACGCGAGCGCGACCCGCCCGTCACCCGGCGTTAGTCCTTTAAGCTTTTCAACCAGCTGCTTGCCGTGAAGGTGCGTGTAGAGGCGCACCTCTTCACCTCGCGGCGGCTCATAGTCCTGCGCCCAGGCGTCGAGTAGCCGATCGGGATCGGTCAGGTAAAGTCCCTCCTCGTCTTGGTCGGCCCAGTCACGTTCGCGGAGCGCCTTGCCGACCGTGCTCACCAGCCCAAGGCTCACTTCAACGTCGTGCGCAAGCTCGACGACGCGCCAGTGGCGGTCGGGCATGTGCAGCATTGCGCGCAGGATGCGCGCTGATTTTGGCTTGAAGAGGGAACGAAGGGCGCGCCGTTCCGGCTCCGGCCGGCCCTCAACCCTACGCTCCACATAAACAGTGCCGAAGGAAACCCGGCTGTTCCCCATGAAATCGAGAAATGCCACCTGCTCGTCGCGGCATACGTCCTGCGCCTGCTCCGAGAGATACGGAGCCATGATCATCGGGACTGCGTTGCTCCCGGCGTGCGCGATCGCGCGTTTCGCCTGACGGGCGGCCTCCCGCACAATCTTGGGTTGTCCGCTTCCCTTGACCTCGACCACCAGCACGAGAGGTTTGCCTGCGTAGCTGAGGGTTGCAACGAGGTCAGGCCGGTCCGCCTGCGCCAGGTCGGGTTCACGTTCCAGCTGCTTTATAGCCAACCCAGGAATCGACGACAAAAACGCCTCCAGCACCTTCGCCGCACGCCGCTCGATAGACTGGACGGAATCCTTCATCAATTTGTTGAAATAGCGAATCTGGTGAAATAGTCAATGCGTTTTCAGTTTTAACGCGGTTTCAGCGGTTTGTTGAAATGTCCCAAGTGATTGGAGCGCCATGCTAGTCTAGGGTGGCTCGAATATATCGAGCCACCCTGTTTGCCTACAGAAGCTTGCCCAGGTGCTTCGCCACGGCGGCGGCACCGGTGCCCACCGCGGTGACCGCCGCCTGCAGCTGCGCCTTGGTCACCCCGAACTTATGGGTCCACCAGTTCACTTCATAGGGCTCGTGCATGTTGATGCGCGAAGCATCCTGCGGGCGGGTCTTGGTCAAGTCGTCGCTCATATTCGGGGTTTCCATTGTGCTCGCGCCGCAAGATTGCGGCTGCAGATCGTCAATCGGCCAGATTTCGGCAGACCGGTAAAATCCACATGACATTCTTCTACGGTTGCACGGTCATGCCGCTCACGCACAAACTCCGACCGAAATAGACCCGTTGGCAACGCTTTGCCGCGCGATGCTCTTGGCGATTGAGGGTTTCGCCGATAGCAAGTCACCAGGGGGTTGCGTGCAATGATCCGATCACAGGCCGTTCAGTCAGCATTGGCGGCGCGAGCAGTCAAACCGGTGATGTTTGACAGGACACAGGCGTGCAGCAGAGGCTTGCATTGATCCCGCCGCTGCGAAAACGCACCAAAAAGGGGGTCCTGTACATGCGTTCGGCAGCGGTCGAGACGCTGCTGGTGGAGATCGCCACCCTGTCCCGCGATCAGCTGCTTGAGCGTGCCGAAATCCGCAATCGTCGCGCCGCCGGCTGGGTTCCGAGCGAATGCCTGCTCCACCTCCTGCGCGCCAGCCGCAGCGAGAATTCGGAAGCGTTCTTCGAGCGGCTGTTCTCGGTCCTCAGCGCACGCGTGAAAGCTGCGCTCCCGCGCATGACGACCGGGAATGAGACCCACGGCCGGATCGAACGTACTGCCGAACGCATCCACGAGCTCGCCTTCGACAAATTCCAGGATCTGCTATGCGGGGACCGTCAAGCATATGACGAGCGTCTCGACTTCTTCGAGGCGCGCTTCGATCTCGGCGTCGCCAATCTGCGGCGCGACGCGCGGGAAAAAGCGTATGAGGAGGAAAATCGTGGTGCGAGCCTCGACTATGATTGGGATACCGGCGAGCCGTCGCCCGAGGTTGAGCGCGCGCGCGGAGCCTTCGATCCGTTCGATCCGGCGCTGATCAACGAGGAAGATTACCGGTCACGACTTCGTGCGGCGATTGGGGGCCTACCACAGGAACAAATCAGGATCGTTGAAATGATCTCCAAGGGAATACCCATCGACTCGATCGACAAGTCCGCGGTTTCGATATCGAAACTACTGGGCAGATCGGAGAAGACCATCAGGACGCACCGGGACAAGGCCTACGACGCCATCCGGGCGGCGATGCAAGACGAGTCGCAGTCGTGACCGGCGATACGGATCTGGACGACGTCCTCGAGTCCTTCGCGCTGGAGGCGGAAGGCGACGCGACGGCGCTTGCCAGATATCTTCGCGATTATCCGCAATATGCGCTCGCGCTCGTCGATCTGTCGCACGAAATGACCCGGAGCATGCCCGACGAAGCTGCGCCGTTATCGCCGCGTGACGAAGCCCAGATTGCTTCCGCCTGGACCCGTTTCGCGGCATCGGTGCCGACTAAGATGGAAGCCACACAAGGCCAGCCTGCGAGCGTGTTCGACGGTCGCAACGCCGCTGAAATGAAAACGCTCGCCGCGACGCTCGGCGTGCCGCGACAGGTGGTCGCCGCGGTACGCGACCGGCGTGTGCTCGTCGATACGATTCCGAAGGGGTTTCTGGCGCGGATGGCAGCGGGCATCGACGCGCAGCTCGAGGATCTGATCGCAAGCATCCGCGGCGTCCGGTCGGCGACGCTTGCGCCGAGCTACAAGGCGGATTCCCGGCCGGTACTGTCGAGCCAAGTCACCTTCGAGCAAATTCTGATTAATGCCGGCGTCAACGAAGCAGCGCGCGCCGGCATCCTCGCCGAAATAGACTGACATGGACGCGCTCGAAGTCGCACGGCAGATCGCGGCGCGGCTTCACGCCGAGGCGGTTGGCCGTGGACTCGACCCTTGGGCCCCGTTCGAGTTCGCGAAGGCAGAGGCCGAGCGCCGCGGCATCGATACCGAGCCTACCGCGCCGGGCGCGGCGATGCTCGATGGAGGGCGCGCGATATTCCTGCCTGACGAAGCCGATCGAATGATCTTGTATGAGGACATCGGCACCGGCTTCCAGAGGGCGTTCCTGATTTGTCATGAGCTGGGGCATGTCGAACTCGGCGACGATCGCACGCCGTGCGAGATTGACCTCGCCCGGTCCTCCGAGGCGGCACCGGTCGGCTCCGAACGCGTCATCGATCACAACCGGCGCAAACGCCGCGAAGTCCAGATGGACCTGTTCGCGCGCGAATTCCTGCTGCCGCGCGACGTTGCGCGGGCACTGCATATCGACGGCATGTCCGGCGCAGCAATCGCGGAAAAGCTCGGTGCACCATATGACCTGGTCGCGCAGCAGCTCTTTGATGCCTTGCTGCTGCCCCCGGTCGTCGCCGAGGATCGGCCGGAGCGCCCGCCTCCGCCGCTCAACGACGCCCAGCGCGATGCTGTGCGCCACGGGGGCGCGGCTTATTTACTTAAGGCGGGCCCCGGAACGGGGAAGACGCAGACGCTGACTGCACGGGTCGCCAGACTGGTCGAGGACAATGTGGATCCGCGTTCGATCCTGGTGCTGACCTACTCCAACAAGGCAGCCGGCGAGATGTCGGATCGGATTGCCGCGCGCAACCCGCAGGCGGCGGCCGCGATGTGGATCGGTACATTCCACGCCTTCGGCCTCGATCTGCTGCGCCGGTTCGGCGATCGGCTGGGGATCAGCCCAGGGTTTCGCATGATTGACCGTGCCGAACAGGTCGAGCTCCTCGAGGACGAGTTTCCGCGCCTCGGTCTTGTTCACTACCGCGACATCTACGACCCGACGAGCAAGATCGCCGACCTGCTCGACGCCATTTCGCGTGCAAAGGACGAGGTGGTCGGCCCGGAGCGCTATGCCCAACTCGCTGCCGAGATGGCGGCGGCCGCGACCGACGACGAATCTCGACTGGCGGCGCAAGCAGCCGACGAAGTAGCGCGCGTGTATGCGCGGTATGAAGTGGTGAAGGGGCCAGGCCGTATCGACTTCGGCGACCTGGTTATGCTCCCGACCATGCTGCTCGAGACGGACGAGACATCGCGCGACCATTTTGCCGCGACTTATGCCCATGTGCTCGTCGACGAGTATCAGGATGTGAACCGCGCCAGTGTCCGTCTGTTGAAACAGCTACGGCCCCAGGGCATGAACTTGTGGGCTGTCGGCGACATCCGGCAATCGATCTACCGCTTCCGCGGCGCCTCGTCGCACAACATGGACCTGTTCGAGACCGAGGATTTCCCCGGCGCCAAGAGCGCGCGGCTGAAGGTGAACTACCGCTCGATGCGCGAAATCATCGACACCTTCACCGGTTTCGCCAAAACCATGGACGCAGGCGATAAGGCCGACACGAACCTCTCCGCCGACCGCGGGCCGTCGCTTTCCCGCACGCAACTTCGCACGACCGACATCCCCGGCGCGACCTCGGCCATGATCGCTGACGCGGTAGCCGAGCAGCTGAAAGCGGGGCATCCTTACCGCGACCAGGCCGTCTTATGCTCGGGCAATGACCGGCTTGCCGATATCGGCCGCGACCTCGAGGCGCTAGGCGTTCCGGTCCTCTATCTCGGCAGCCTGCTCGAGCGGCCCGAGATCAAGGACCTGCTCTCGATCCTGTCGCTGCTGACCGACCCACGGGGCATGGGGCTGGCCCGGACCGCGTGCCTTGCCGAATATCCGATGGACCTGGCCGATCTCGGCGGCGCGCTCGACGCGCTGCGCGGCGAAGACACGATGCCGCCACGCTGGCTGAGCGGAGCGGCCATCTTCGGCGCGGTGTCGCCCGGCGGGCAAGCCTCGCTCGCGTCAATCGTCGGCGTGCTAGCCGGGTTCGATGCTAATTCCGCGCCCTGGTCGGTGTTGGCGGCGTTCCTGCTCGATCGCACCGATGTCGCGCGGCGCTTCGCCTGCTCGACCAAGGTCGCCGATCGCAGCGCTGCGATCGCCGTCTGGCAGTTCATGAACTTCTTGCGCGCACAACCCACTGGCAAGGGGCTGCGAGTTCCGCGCTTCCTCGCGCGCGTACGGCGGTTGCTCCGGCTCTCGGACGAGCGGGATCTGCGCCAACTGCCCGCAGCCGCACAGGGCATCGATGCCGTCCGCTTGATGACCATCCACGGTGCCAAGGGTCTGGAGTTCCCCGTCGTCCACCTGCCCGGCATGAACATCAGCACGCTGCCGCGAAGCTGCCGGCTGCCCGCGTGCCCCGCACCGCCGGGCATGATCGCCGGTGCCACCGGGACCGCCGAGGACGAGTTTCGCGCAGGACATGACGAAGAACAGCAGTGCATCTTCTATGTGGGGCTGTCGCGCGCCCGCGATCGGCTGATCCTCTACGCCGAGAATCGCACCAAGACCGCCAAGCGATCGCTGTCCCCCTTCATCGACCACTGCGGCTCCTCGATCGAACGTGTCACTCTCGTACCGTCACAGACCCTGCCGCCGTCTCCTGACACCTTGCCGATAAAGGTCGAGGCCGAGGGCCGGCGCTATCATGCCTCGCAGCTGGCGCTTTACAGGAAGTGCCCGCGCCGGTTCTTCTACACCCATGTGCTTCGCATCGGCGGGCGCCGCGAGATGTCGCCCTTCATGCTGATGCACGAAGCGGTGCGCGTTATCGTCGATGAAGTCACGCAAGGCCGATCCTTCGCCACCGACGCAGATCTCGCGCGGCGAATCGCCGACGAGTGCGCGGTGCAGGGCATCGCAGATGATGGCTATGTCGAGGACTATCGCGGGTTCGCAACGGCGATGGTCCGCTTCTTCATCGGGTGCCGCGACCGGCACCAGCCACAGGCGAAAACCGCCTTGCGTCTCAAATTCGGTGCGGACGAAGTGCTCGTCACGCCTGACGAGATGCTCATCGCTCCCGATGGCGGGCTGGTACTCAGGCGGTGCCGAAGCGGCCACCACCGCAAGTCGGACGACGACGACATCGCGGCCGCCGCGCTGCTGCTCGCCGCAGCGGAGACATTGCCAAGCGCAACCGTCGAGATCGTCTATCTCGCGGACGAGCTCGTCAAGCCCGTGGAGATCACACCAAAGAAGCTCGACACCCGGCGCGGATGGATCGGCGAATGCCTTCAGGGCGCCAGCGACGGACTCTTCAGGAAAGAGGAATCGTCATTCACTTGCCCGGGCTGCCCGGCCCTTATCATCTGCGACGCCGTCCCGCCGGGCACGCTGAAAATAATTCCCTGATCCGCTTACCGGTTTCGAACAGCCCTGCCGATTGACCTGCTGGAGCCCGTCCCCCGGCTCGCTTCAAGACGCAAAGGCTTACGACCAATGAACATCCACGACCCCCATTCCGACCACGACATCCCCGACGATTGTGACGATGTCGGCCAGGCGATCCGCGAGGATCGCGCGCTGCGCGCCGCGCACACCTATCGCATCCGCTATGCGAACAACGGCCTCGACTTCGGCCCGCTCCTCCTCGACGATCCGATGCCGCTCGGGCGCCAGATCCTCGAGACCGCCGGCGTGGACGCGCTCGCGGCCTGGAGCCTCCTGGCGATCCTGCCTAGCGGCGATTTCGAGGACGTCCGGCTCGACGAGCCCTTCGATCTGCGCGACCGCCGCGTCGAGCGCTTCATCGGCTTCGAGAACGACCGGCTCTTCAAGTTCGCGCTGCGCGACCACCAGATCCTCTGGGGTCGCTCGACGATCGCCGGACGCGAACTCTACGCATTGGCCGAAGCGGGCGAGCATGAAGCCCTGTTTCTCGACGTGCCCGGCGGCACCGACCGCCTAATCCTTGCCACCGACACGATCGATTTGGCCGAAACGGGCCTCGAGCGCTTCATCGTCGCCGCCAAGCCGGTCTCCGATGCTTTCGAGATTACCGTCGTCTATAACGGCCTCGCCCGCACGATGCAGGTGCGCCCGGGCGAGACGGTGGGTGCGGTGATCGCGGCGGCCCGCCCGTTGTTCGGGTCGCCGGGCGGCGATCTTATCCTGGTCGACCAGCAGGGCCGCGAGCTCAATTCGGCGCATACGCTGCGCCAGGAGCATGTCGGCCCTCACGCCCAGCTGTCACTGCGCCCGCCCGTCGTGCGGGGAGGCTGAGCATGCGCCTGCGCGTCCCCAGCGCGGTGTTCGACGCCACGTTCGCCCACCTCCGCTACTGCGGTGGCGGGCGGCGTGAGTGCCAGGCGCTTTGGGTCGGGTCGTGGACCCGGCCCGATGCCGTCGAGCGCGTGCTGCATCCCGAGCATAGCGCCAGCGCGGTCGGCTTCGAGCTCGATCCCGCCTGGCTGAACCGGTTCTGGAACGAGCTCGTGGCAGCCGGCGACGGTGTCCGGGTCCAGATCCACACACATCCTGGCGCGGCCTATCATTCCGCGACTGACGACGCCTTCCCCCTGCTTTCGGTCCCTGGCTTCCTCAGCCTCGTCATCCCGCGCTTCGCGCAGGGGGAGATCGGTTTCAGCAACGCCTTTCTCGCGCAGATCCAGCCCGACGGCAGCTGGCGCGAGGTACCCATCGCCGACCATTTGGAGATTGTCTGATGCTCGCCGACGCACTGAACCGCACGATGCTGTTGATGCGCACCGACCTCGTGGCGGAAACCGACGACGGCGAGATACTCGCGGCGCTCACCGCTACTCGCATCGTCCTGGAAGCCCGCGAAGACGCGCTCGAGACCCATTCCGGGCAGAGCGCTTTCATCACCGCCGCGCTGCTAATGGCGCGGTCGGGTCACGAGATCTGGCTCGACGCGCCTGAGCGCGCCATGATCGGGTTCCAGCCCCCGTTGGCCGGCGGTGACCTTGTCAAAAGCCTGATCGAGGTCGGGCTCGACCTGCTGCCGGGCCGGGCCTTCCACCACGGTCGCCCAGCGGAACGCGCCGATGTCACCTTCGTGTTCGGTTCGGGTGATCCCGCCGAGGACCGTGCCGATAACCGCATCGCGATGAATGCGGGAGGCTGGGCCGGGTCGATCGACGCTCAACCTACTTCTTGGCGGGGCGCGTCATGGCCGATGGGCGGCATGGCCGCCGGTGCGCTGGCGGCGGCCGAGGCCTTCAAGCTGGCAATGCGTCGCTTGCGGGGCCGCGCGCTGGCACCGGACTATTTCGACTTGCTCTATGCGCCCTGCGCCGCCGTCGAAGTGCGCCTCGCCGCAGCCGATACGTTGGAAAGCGCGGACTTGCCCAATTTCGACCTGATCAGCGGCGGCGCCATCGCCAACGCCGTCCTGTTCGTGCTCCACCGCCTGCCGGCGATCAAAGGCACCGGCCGGGTGCTCGACGACGATCGTAGCGCGCTCAGCAATCTCAATCGCAACGCACTGCTCGTGCGTTCGGCGCTCGGCGAGCGGAAGGTCGACGACCTCGCCCGCTTCGGCGGCGATCTGTCGGTGCATCCCGAGCCCGTGCGGTTCGTGGAGGGCATGCCGCTCGCCGATACGGTGCTTATCGGCGTCGATGACATTCCCTCCCGCTGGGCGGCGCAGCGGGCCGGATCGCCGTGGCTAGGCGTCGGCGCAACCGAGAGCTTCAATGTGCTGGTGTCTTCGCACGAACCGGACCAAGCTTGCGTCGGCTGCCTGCATCCGATGGATGACGGTCTCGGCGATGCGATTCCGACCGCCGCGTTCGTGTCCTTCTGGTCGGGTCTCCTGCTGGTGAGCCGGTGGCTGCGCGAACTGACGGCGGCGAGCCCGGCGCATGTCGACCAGCAGCTGTTTCTCAACGCACTTCGTCCTGAGAGCTGGGCGTATGGCGCGACGCCGGTTGGAGCCAACGCGGCATGCCCGGTCGGGTGCCGCGCTTCGACGGCGGCGCGGCTACTTGCGGCGTGAGCAGGACGGGGTCATGCGAAGGGCGAGCGCTGGCTCGCCCTTCGCTTCGAGGGAGCCGTGCCGCGTGGCGGTTTGTGCACGGCCTCGTCCGCTCAGCGAGAATGAACTTTATGCCGTCGCCTTAAACCACTGCTTGTCACCGGTTTACGAAACCGCCAATAAGTTCATTGTGAGTGAACAAAAGAAAAATTCGTTGAACCGACTCCTCCCTCAACTCGGGCCCGGGCGGCTGGTCGACACGGCCTGGCTCCAAGAACAGGGGGTCTCGCGTCCCTCGATCCATGCCTATGTTCAGAACGGGTGGCTGGAGCGGGTCGCGCCGCGCGTCTACCGCCGCCCGTCAGGCACCACGCCTGCGACGCAGCGCTGGGATGCCGCGATCCTGTCCGCGCAGGAGCTGCGACCCTCGACTTTCTATGTCGGTGGCGCGAGCGCGCTCGATCTGCTCGGACGCAACCATTATCTTCGCCTCGGCGGCCATCCGACGATCTATCTCTACGATCCCGATCGCACTGCGCCGACCTGGCTGATGAAGCTCCCGCTCGATGCGGCCCTGGCGGTACGCACCCGCCCGCTCTTTGCCGACACACTCCTCGGCCTCGAATGGCGAAGGTTCGAGCTCGGCACCGGCCGGCTCGGCGGACACGTCCCCGAACCGGTCCGCGAGCAGCCCTGGGACCATTTCCTTCGCGTCGCCGGGGAGGAGCGCGCAGCGATCGAGATGCTTGACGAGGTTCCCGCAACGCTCGGTTTCGACCATGCTGACGAGATATTCCAAGGCCTATCGAACCTTCGGCCACGCCTGGTCACCCAGCTGCTGGAGACATGCCGCAGCGTGCGCGCAAAGCGGCTGTTCCTCTTCTACGCAGATCGCCACGGCCATGCCTGGGTCAAGCATGTCGATCGCCGGCATATCGATCTTGGCAAGGGCAAACGCCAGCTTGCGCCGGGCGGCCGGCTCGACGCGCGCTACCAGATCACCATTCCCGCTTCGCTCTCCAGCACCATAGAGCTAAGCGAACGATGACGGCCCAGCACTACCTCGACCAGGTCGCACTCCTGTTGCGCACGATCCCAGAGATCGCCTCCGAGCCTGATTTCGCCCTGAAAGGCGGGACCGCGATCAACCTGTTCGTTCGCGACCTTCCGCGCCTCTCGGTCGACATCGATCTCGTCTACCTGCCGGTGGCTGACCGGACCACTTCGCTCGATGCGGTGCGCACCGGGCTCGAGCGGATCGCCCGCCGTCTCGAAACCCGGCTCGGCTTCAAGGTCGAGCGGCATTTACTTCCGGACGGCAAGCGCTTGCTCGTCCATTCGGACAGCACCGCCATCAAGGTGGAAGTATCGCCCGTGCTGCGGGGCACGGTCTTCCCGCCAGAGATGCGGGCCGTCAGCCCGGGCGTCGAAGATCGTTTCGGCTTCGCCGAGATGCAAGTCGTCTCGCTGGCCGACCTCTACGCCGGCAAGATGGCGGCCGCGCTCGATCGCCAGCATCCGCGCGACCTGTTCGACATCCACCATCTCCTCGCCCAAGAGGGGATCGACGACGATCTGTTCCGCGCCTTCCTGATCTATCTCGTCAGCCATTCGCGCCCGGCGCACGAGTTGCTCTGTCCGCACCGCCTCGATATCGCCGCGCAATATAATGACGAGTTCGTCGGCATGACCGTCACGCCCGAAACGCTCGACACCTTGCTCGCCGCACGGGAAGCTCTGATCAGCCAAGTCCAGCGTCGCGCCGACGCGGCTGCCAGCCGCCGCTTTCTGAGCAGCTTCCATGCCCTCGATCCCGACTGGTCCGCCATCGGCTTGGGCGGCGAGATCGCCGAGCTGCCCGCAGTGCGCTGGAAGCTGCTCAATCTGCGGCGCCTGCACGACGAGAATCCCGAGAAGTTCGACGCACAGCAGGTCATGCTGACACGCTGTCTCGACCAGTCAGAGGCAGGTCACGCCACTGGTCAACAAGCGAGGGCGGCCACATCATGATGTTCAAATTTCTCCATGCTGCGGACCTGCACCTCGACAGCCCACTGCTCGGACTGGCGAGCAAATCGGCCGACTATGCGGCACGCGTCGACCGAGCCTCGCGCGATGCCTTCGAGAAACTGATTGCGCTGGCGATCGACCAAGGCTGCAGCTTTGTCGTGCTCGCAGGCGACATCTTCGATGGCGATTTGCGCAATTTCGAAACCGGCCTCTTCTTCATCGATCAGATGCGGAGGCTCGGGGACGCAGGGATCCAGGCCTTCCTGATCCTGGGCAATCACGATGCCGAAAATCGCTTCGCCGCCAAGCTGTCGCTCTCGGCCAATGTCCATGTTTTCGATAGCAAGCGGGCTGAGGCAGTTGCGCTCTCCACCTTGCCCGTGACGGTTCATGGTCGCAGTTTTCCGCAGCGCGACGTGACCGAAAATATTGCCCGTGATTATCCAACCCCAATCCCGGGCCATTTCAATATCGGCGTACTCCACACCGCCTGCCAGGGCAGCGAGAGCCATCACGCGCCCTATGCGCCTTGCACGGTCGAGCAGCTCGCGAACCATGGCTATGACTATTGGGCGTTGGGGCATGTTCATGCCCGGGCCGTGCTGAGCACCGATCCCTACATCATCTATCCCGGCAATCTGCAGGGCCGCAGCCCGCGCGAAACCGGGCCGAAGGGCGCGACCCTCGTCAGCGTGAGCGACGGCCGGGTGACCGAGGTTGAGCATCGCGATCTCGATATGGTCCGATGGTTCACGGTGTCGGTGGACGCGAATGCGAGCGAAACCCGTGCCACGCTGCTCGACCATATTCGCAGCGCGATCGAGCAAGCGTGCGCCGATGCCGGTGATCGCGCGATCGCACTTCGTGTGCGGCTGGTCGGCGAGACCGCACTACACCACCGGATGCTGATCGAACCGCAGGCCTTGCGCGAGGACGTCGCTGCCCTGCTCGCGACCTTGGCCGGCGACGTCTGGCTCGAAAAGCTGGAGATCGCGACGGCACCCCCAGTCCAGCCGGCGTCGCTCGATCCGACCGTATCGGGGCAGCTCCTCGCCGAAATCGAAGCACCGGATACCGATCAGGCTTTGAACGAGATGGTTGCGGCGCGCTTGGCCGAAGTCCGCGCCAAGATGCCGGCGGGTGCCCATGCCGAGGAATTCTTCGCAACCTTGCGCGACGAAGCGCCAGCCCGGGCCCGCGCGCTGGCGCTTTCCCTGATCGGCGACACGGAGGCTGGCGATGCGGCTCGCTGAACTGACCCTTGAGCGCTATGGCGCCTTTGCAGAGCGCAGCCTCGCCATTCCTTCGACCGCTGGCCTCACGGTCATTTACGGGCCTAATGAGGCTGGCAAAAGCACCTGCCTTGCCGCCTTGAGCGATTTTCTGTTCGGTATCCCCGAGCGAACCCCGCACGCGAGCTTGTTCGGCTATGACGGCATGCGCGTCGGGGCGACGCTGGTTGATGCGAACGGTACTGAGCTGACCTTACGCCGGCGCCGCGGCCGCGGCCGCACGCTGACCGACGCGGCGGGGGCGCCGCTAGAGGATTCAACGCTTACGCGCTTGCTCGGGGCGACCACGCGCGATCGTTTCGCCACGCTGTTCGGATTGAACCATGAGACTCTCCGCTCAGGCGGCTCGCGCCTGCTGACCGCCGACGGTGATATCGGGCGGCTGGTCGTCGAGGCGGGTGGCGGTCTGCGCTCGCTGATGGCGAGACTGGATGCCATCGACGATGAAGCGGACAAGCTGTTCTCGACGCGGCGATCCGCTGACCGCGCTTTCTATCAAGCGCTCGACGCCTTCGATGCCGCCGACCGCGAAGTGAAGCAGCACACCGTCACGCGCGACGGCTACGAGCAAAGCCGCAAGGCTGCCGATGGCGCAAACTCCAAGCTGACCCGGGCCCGCGCCGAGAAGCAGACGGTGAGTGCCGACATCTCTGCCCTGGAGCGGCTGGTCCGGGCCGTGCCGCATCTGCTCGAGCTCGACCGGCTGGCCGTTGGGCTTGGCGACTACGACGATCTTGAGTCGCTGCCAGCGAATTTTGGCGGGCAAGTGGACGGCGCGATTGCCAATCGCGACGCAGCGATCGCCGCCCTCGAGGACGGAGAAGTGAAAGGCGAGCGCCTCGTCCAGCGACTCGACGCACTCACCGTATCAAAGGCATTTATCGAAGCGGAAGTGCGGATCCGCGATCTCGTCGAGCAGGCGATCCATGTCCGGAAGGCACGCGCCGATCGTCCGAACAGGCTCAAGGAGATCGAGACTGCCGAAGCCGGACTCGCAACGCTTCGCCGCATGCTTCATCTGGGGGCGGATGCCGACCTGACCGCGCGCTTGCCCAGCCAGGCGGCACTCGATCAAGTCCAGAAACTGGCGACCGAGGCCATCGAACGCGGCGGTGCAATCGCGGCGGCGCGCGAACGAAGCGCCGATCTCGCTGACCGGCTTCAAACCGTCAACCTTCGCCTCGAGGGCGCGATCACCGCCGGCCATGACAAGCCAGCGGCATTCAGCGCCGCACAATTTGCAGGGCTTGCCGCACAAGCCGCTTCGGCGGATGTGGTCAGGCGACAAGCGGCTCAGGCGCTTGCGCGGGTGGCCGCGACGATCGGCGCTCTCGGATTTTCGAACGTCGAAGCGCTCGCTGACTTCGTCTGCCCGAACGCCGAGGCGATCCGCGCGGAACAGGCGGCGCGCACCGAGCTGGAAACCTCCTTGGGGAGCCAAGTCGAGCAAAAGGTCGATGCTGAGAAGGCGGCCAAGGCCGCGAGCGAAACCATCCAGGCACTAGAATCGGCTGGTCCGGTCGCCACCGACCAAGCATTGACGGAGGCGCGGCGAGCGCGCGCTGAGGCATGGTCGCCACTGCGCGACGCCTATCTTGACGCCAATATTCCTTCGGATGCGGCGGTTCGGCGGGCAGGCGTCGATGCCTATGAGCATCACCGCACAGATGCCGACGATCTTGCCGACCGGCGAGCTGCCGAGGCGCAGCACGCCGCCAACCTGGTCCTTGCGCGCCAGCAGCTCGCCAACAGCACGATGGAGGCTGATGGTTGCAGCACACTGATCGCCGATATCACCCAGCGGCTGGAGCGGCGCTGCATGGCGTTTGCGCAAGCGTTTCCCGAGGCGGCAGCGCGCTTTGGGCAACTGGATGCGCTGCTCGATTTTGCGGAGCGCCGCACACAGGCAATCGATGCCGCCGCCGCCGCCGGCCTGCTCGCCAGCGAAGCCGATCGCCACGCATCCGACCTCGCTCCGATGATCGCAGTGTTCAGGAGCGCGCAGCAGGCGATGAACATGCCGTCTGCCAAGGGGCAGGCTTTCGCGGTCGAAATACAGGCGCTCTGCGCCGCGCTCGCCCGACATGAAACCGAGCACGCCGACTATCGGCGCGACCTGCGCGACAGTGAAGCGCTCACGCCGACCGCGAAGCGCGCCGAACAGGACCTCTCCGATCTGTCAACGGCTCATCTGGCTTGGCAGCAGGCGTGGAGCGCGGCGCTCGGAAGCCTCAGCCTGGATGCCGATCTTGCCCCCGAGAGCGCTGGTGGGTTGATCAGCGAATGGGCTGGCGCCCGTGGAACGCTGAGGACGATCGCGCAAACCAGCAGCCGACTCGTTCGGATGGATGAAGACGAAGCGGCACTGAAGGCTGAAATACTCGCTCTGAGCGCAAGTCTCGATCTTTCGTTGCCCGAAGACTTGCTTGCGGCAGCCGATTTGATCGCGGCGCGGTGGCAGGAGCAGGACGCAATCCGGCTGCAGCGCGCGGCGCTTGCCCCCGATGTCGATAACGCAAAAAGCGATTGCGCGCTGCTTGAGAAGGCCGAGCAAGATGCCCGTGGCGTCCTGGCAGAGCTTGCATCCAGCGCTGGCGTGTCGGTCGACGGCGAAGCCTTGCGCAGCATCGCCAGTCGCTGCGCTTCCCGCGCCAAGCTGCTCGAGACGAAAACACTGGTCGAACGCTCGATAGCCGATGTCAGTGACGGCCTCGACGTAGCAGCACTGCGTGAGCAGTGGGCGTGCCGCGATCTGGATGCCCTGCGTGGCGCGCTGGTCGTTTCCCGGGAACGGTCGACCCAGCTGGAGACCGAGGTCGAGGAGGCTATCCTCGCGCACAAGACAGCGCAGGACGCGCTCGACGCCTACGCGTCGGAATCAGGGGTTAATCGGGCGATCGCCGAGCGCGAGAGCGCGGCCGCGCGAATGCAGGCGGCAGTCGAGCGTTATGTTGAACTTACCGTCGCGCGCGCACTGATCACAAAGGCGATCGACCGCGTCCGAAGCGAGCAGCAGGATCCTCTCGTCAGCCGGGCTGGCGAACTTTTCGCATATACCACCCGCGGCGAGTTTGCGGGAATCGACACCGATATAGACGATAAGGGCCTGCCCGTCGTCGTCGGACGCCGCCAGTCCGGTGCCGCGGTATCGGTCGCCGCGATGAGCGACGGCACGCGCGACCAGCTCTTCCTCGCGTTCCGATTGGCCAGCCTTGAAAACTACGCAGCCTCGACAGAGCCGCTACCCTTCGTAGCCGATGATATCCTTGTGCATTTCGACGATGAGCGCGGCGCCGCCACGCTGGATCTCCTCGCGCGTTTTGCCGAGACTAATCAAGTGTTGCTGTTTACCCACCACAAGAGTGTTCGGGACGATGCCCGCCGCCTGGAGGAACAAGGATCGGCAACAATCGTCGAGATAGGACGGGTGGGTTGACCTTATCCGGAGCGCGTCCCGTCGGAACGTGCGAAGATGGCTGCTATCGAGCGAGTAGGTGCGCCGCTCGATAGCGCCACCGTATCCTCGGTCAGGTCGTAATTGTCCCAGATGGTGAGCGCTTCGACCCATGGCAGGTCCCAGCCGACTCATTCGCGGCGTTCTCATGATGGTGCCCTATACCGTCCTAGAGATTCTTGGCCACAGCATCAGCGGTGCAGCGAGCGCCTTCTTCGACGCTATCCCGGAGTACGAGCAGCGGCGCGGACCCAGATCATCAAGGACGACAGCGCGCAACGCGCGGTCATCAAACAGATCGGCGCTCACGACTCTTCCCGAGGTGCACTTACAGGCCTGGACTAAAGCAACGATCTTCTAGCCAACCCGTTTCGCCGATCTACTTAGCCTTGAAAGCGCTTGGCAAGGCGCGCGCTGGCACCGCTTTTCGCCGCAAGTTTCGCGCCGTAGCGCATGACCGTCTTAGGATCGCGCCAACGGTAAGCCTGCATGATCGCTGGCAGGCTCTCGGCCGCCGCAAAATTGTCCTGGGCGACACCGACCCGAATCGAATGACTGGATACCGCCTCGATCCAGCGCGCGACTTCGGCCTCGCTCATGGGTCCGAGCAGCTTCTTCTCGAACGCGGTGCGGATCAACCGCCGGTAGATCAGCGTGATGCTGTTCGGATGGAGCGCACCGCGCCCAACCGACCGCACCGACCCGTCAAAATAGGTCTCGACCCGCCGGAACAGCGGCCCGCGCTCGACGCCGCCGGACTTCAGCCAGGCCGCGATCGAATTCATCGTCGCGGCCGACAGATAGGCAATCGCCCCCCTGCCCTCCCGGTCGGTTTTGCTCCGGCCGATGAACAGCAACCCCGATCCGTCCGCGTCCGGCCCCTCGATCTCGTCGCAATCGATCGCGACGAGCTCAGATCGCCGGCAGCCGCTGTCGTAGGCGACGAGCAGGAGAGCCCGGTCGCGGGCGCCGAGCATGTCGCGCCGGCAGGCCTTGAGCAGATGCGCGAGGCACACCCCGGCCGGCGGGTCGTCGAGGTCGCCGACATCGCCCTTGTAGCGCAGGCCCCGGGCCTGGCGCTGGCGGGTGCCGATGGTCTTGCGCGCCGCCTTCAGTTCGAGCCGGACGAGCGGCGCGGCGGTCGGATCAACGAGACCCGCCATACGGTAAGCCCAACCGATGCTGACCAGATAGCGCTCAATGGTCGCTGCGGCCCGCGTCGCGAGCGGGTGGCTAGGATCGTGCTCGATGCCCGACAACTCACGCAGATAGGCGGCAGCGTCGTTAGGCCGGGCCGCGGCGGCGCGAAGCCCGCGCCGCCGGCACCAGCTGTCCCATAATTTCAGGTCCGAAAGGAACGCGCGCATGGTGTTCGGCGACCAGGCCCGGGCCGCGGCGGCGACCAGCTGGGGATCGCTCAGCCGCCGCTGCGGGGTCAGCGCCGTCACCTCGGCGACGATCGTCGCCACCGCCGGCAGCTCGCCGACGCTGCGCGTGTTGACCGGAGGCAGCACGGCGACCGTCACGGGACGACCTCGCCCATCCAGACATAGAGCCGCCGTCCCTCGACCCTCAGCGTCAGCAGATCCTCGGTCGACATCGGCCGCACATGCGCGGATGGGTTGCGGATCGCGCTGAGGCGCGCCAGCGTCTCGCCGACCGCCGTCTTGACGACGAACACCGCCTGGAAGGCGTCGCGCCAATTGTCGCCCTGCTCGATGATCGAGCGGTATTCGCCGAAATCGGCATAGTCGATCAGCGTGCCGACCGGCCGGCCAGCGGCGCGATCAGCCTCCTGCGCCGCCAGCCACTTGTCGCGCACCGTCTTGTTGACCCGCTGCTTGATCCAGCGTGGTCCGATCGCCGCGGTCATGCGCGCGTCGATGAACGCTCTCAGCTTGCGCTCGAGCTGGCGCAGGATGTGCGCGATCATGTCGTCGAGCTGGTCCGGATCAGCGTCAGGTGCCGCAGCGACCATCCCGAACGGCGCGAAGATCGCAGCCGCGAGCGCCAGCGGCAGACTGGCGAGCCGGACGTCGAATCCGTGCGCGAGCCTCAGCCCGGACGCGAGCATCGGATCGGCTACGGGTTCGGCCTCGGGATCGTCGCCACGATAGTCGCCAAGTTCGGCGCGGACGAGCTGCGTCGTGCGTGCCGCTGCCGGCGCCGTCCGCGCAACGAGCTCGCTCATTCCCTTGAATGCTGCATAGCCGCCGATCGACAACTCAGGGCGGTCGGCGCGGACCCAGGGCGTGTCGATGGCGGCGATCTCGACCGCGGTCGCGGTCGCCCAGTCGCGGCTGACCCCGGTCAGGCCGGAAGCGGCGGCCAGGTCGACACCGGCGATCTCGGCGCCCGTGGGCAGGCGCAGCGCCGGCACGACCTGGGGGAAGCGCGCGGCGAGATCCGCGCGTGACGGGAATGCCCCGGTCGCGGCCGCGATGAGCCGTGACATGCCCTCCATCTGCACGGTGAAGCGGCGGCCGACGTCGCTGGCCGGGTTGGAGAGCCGTTCGATCAGTGGCGACAGCGCCCCCGTTCCCGCGAGGGCATCCACCACATGGTCGGGGATCGCGGTGCGCGCCCCGGCGAGCCGCTCGAACGCCTGCTGCCCGGCAAGTCCCGCCGCGAATGATCGCGTATGGGCGAGCGCGGTGTCGATCGTCGTCAAGCGTTCCTGCGCCGCCGCCAGCCCGCCGGTTGCAGCGAATTTGGCAAACTGCTCTTGGCTCCGCGCGATGTCTTCGAAGATCGTCGGCCGCTTCTGCAGCAAGTCGTTGAAGGCGGCGTGGCCGCGCGCGGCTTCGGCGAAATAGTCGGGGCGAGCACCTAGGAGCGCGTCGAAGCGGCGACGATCCTGCTCCATCTTCTCGATGATGCCGTGCGCCGGGTTGCCGAGCCCGCCCGCCGCGATCAGCTCGGCGGTGGCTCGCGTGCCGAACACATCGCCCTTGAGTCTCTCGAAAGGATCCTGCGCCATTTGCCCCGTCGCCCCGATTTCCGCGCCGTTTGCGGCTACTTACCGTGCCAAGGCGATCGTGCCTAGTGTTGATAAGCCTCCATTATCAACACTAGGCGTCAGTCCGTACTATCCTCAGTCGGCGTTTTCGGGATAGTGGTGGGCATGGCTCGCCGCTCCTCCGCGCTGACGTCGCTGCCGTGGAGCGATCCGCTGGCGGCCGCGCTCGAACAGGCCGCACTCGCAATTGGGCGGCTAAACGCACGAATTTCTGCCAGTCCTGTACGGTCGGCGTGGCAAATCCGGGCGGCTTGGAGCGGCTATTCGAAAGCGCTTCAACTGCAAGGCGTCGAAATCGACGAAATCGATGTTTTTGCGTGGGGATGCGCCATCCCCCTGCCTGGTCGGGCGCGCATTTCTGTGAACGGACAAAGAACACTGCATCCGACACCCCACGCCAATTCACCTGACCGACAAAATTCTCTGCACCGGCGTTATTTCCTGACACCCTTCAACATACGCGCCGCCGCGTTGGACGACGGAGCGAGCTTGCGGCCGTAGCGGAGTGCAGTGGCGGTCGAGGTCCATCGCAATGCCTGCGCGATCGGTCCCGCATCCTCGCCATTGGCGAACAGATCCTGGGTCAGGCCGACGCGCAACGAATGCGTGCTCAGCGCATCGATCGCATGGTCGAGATCGGCGCCCATGAGATCGACCAGGCCCTGGTCGGCTGCGGCGAGCGCCGTGCGCTTGATGATCAGCCGCATCGCCGCCGGCGTCAGCGCGCGCTCGCCAATTCCGTAGGTCACCGTGGCCGCGCGCGCAGGCCGCGCCGCCATGCGTTCCCGATCGACCCGGGCATGATAGGCCAGATCCTCGATCGCGAGCGCGCGGCGCGCTTCGCGGGGTTTGGTCCGGATCACCGCTACGCGGCGGAACAAAGCGCCCGCGCGGATTGATGCGGCCTCGCGCCAAAGAGCGACACGCCGCATCGTGTCGGGCGACAGCCACACCCAGGCTCCTTGCCCTTCCTGGTCGGCTTTCGAGTGGGGCACCTCGAGCAGCCCCGACCCATCCTCTTGCGCTTCCATCAATTCGACGGCGACGGCCACCAGCTCCGATACGCGCAAACCCGCATCATAGCCGAGCGACAGGATCGCCGCGTCGCGCAGGCCAGCGACGTCGCGCCCACACGCCTCGAGCAGCACCGACAGCGTGAACCCCCTGACGGCTTCCCGCCCGATCCCTTCGCCGAGCCGCAACGGGCCGGCCTGGCGCTGCCGGACTCCGGCCCGACGCCGCAGCCCACGCAGCGCATCGCGGACCACGACGGCACCGACGGGGCATGGAACGTCGAGAAGGTGATGGGCCACCGCCAGCGAGGACAGGCGCCGGGACACGGTCGCCGGCTTGAGCCGCCGCGCCTCGCAATAGTCAATATAGGCGACAAGCCGCGCTTCGTCGGCGGGCAGGCCGATCCCGCCGCGCTCGGCCGAGAAGCGCGCGTAGCAATCGAGATCGACCGCGAGCGCCTTGATGCTGGCGGGCGCCCGCGCCTCGATGCTCTTCTGGAAGTTGAGTTCGACCAGGCTGGCGCCTTCGCCTGTCAGCTCCTGAAGCAACTCGACGAGCTGGACCGCGCGATCTTGCGCGGCGCCCGACCGCCGCTGGGGCAGCGGCGCCTCGCCGGGTGCCAGGATCGTCACGATCTCCGCGGAAACCGAGCGCTTGGGCATGGGCAGACGCTCTGTCTGTGCAGCGATCGACAGGACGGATTTGGCGCGCATACCGGGGGACTATAACCCCGATTTCGCCGAAGTCACTATCGATAACACTCTATTATCGATAGTGCAAAAAAGGGCGTGCTAGGGATGGTGCAGTTAAGGCAGTTTAGGTTACCCTTGCGACATGCCCGAGTTTTGCGATCCATCGACCCGATTCCATCCGCTCCGATCGGACGAAGATGCGCCGATCGAAGACCTGATGACGGCAAGGGTGCGCGCGGCGCTCACCTGGGGCCAGCTGCAAGGCCGTTTAGCGCATGTGCCCGCGCAAGTTGCGCATCAATTCTGCGCCGCGCTCGCCCGCCTGCTCCTCGTCGAAGCGCTCACGGGTAGCGGCTTTTCCGGCGCGAACAGCTGGTTTTCCGCATGGTTTTCCGGCCTCCAGCCCGTGCCCGACGCCACCGCCCATGTCGCAGCCCCGCCCTCGCTGGTCGCCGACACGCTGCTCGCCGAGCTCTCGCTGTCGGCCTGGGCGCCGCTCGCCGACACGGCCATCCAAATCCGCGCCGCAGCGCATTTCCATCGCGGCGAGGGCGCCCCGCAAGGCGAGCGCGGCGATGCCCCCGCGTTCGCCGTAGCGGAAGCGGCGCGGCTCGCCGAGCCGCCCGCCGACGATCGCGCGGACGACTGGCCCCTCGCCGCGCTCGATCGCCTGCATCGGGCCGCGGCCGCCTCGCCGCATTTCGCGCCCACCGAGCGCAGCTACCAGCTGCTCCCCCTGCCCGCCGGGCCGGTCTCCTTCGAGCAGACGCGGACGGCCACGCCGCTGTGGGCGCTCGATCTCCTCGCCGGCGCCCTGATCGCGCGGAGCGAGCCAGCGACCAGGCCGCTGCCCCTGCCCGGAGCCGTGCGCGCCGAGGCGCTCAGACCCGAGCTCTGGTCCCGCGAGCGCGCCATTATCACGGCCGAGGCCGCCGGCGAAGCTGCGCAGCGGCTGAGCGACCAGCTCGATGCAGCCCATGCGAGCGTGCGCGAAGTGCATGAGGCGATGACCGTCCTGCGTTCGACCTCGCGCGCGCCGCTGCTCTACCGGCTGCTCGCGGGCTTCGGACCGCTGCGCCCGCTCCAGATCGAGAAGGCCCTTGGCGTTTCGAAAAACGGCGTGCGCGATCTCGTCGCCGCCCTCGTCAAAGCGGGCCTCGCCGAGCGGGCGGCGTACGAACATCACACGATCATCCGCGCCCTGCCCCGCGCGCGCCGTGCCACGCTGGCGGCCGAGGGTGAAAGCAGATCCGTTGAAACCAGCTCCGGCGCGACGTTCGCCGCGTTCGACGCGGCCATGGCCGATGTCGAGCGCGTGCTCGCCCGTATGGAGACGGCGCGCGAATGACCCCGGCAACACGGCAAGATAGGAAACCCCGGCAGAAACTTCAAATCGACGCGCCCGATACGGGACTCGCGCCGCCGTTTCAGGCCATGACCTGTCTTTGAACGATCAAAGGAAAGTTCGCGCAAAAGCCCCTGGGAGCGCAAAAAGGCGGTCTCGGATAGGAGGGGGCGCCCAGAGGCCGCCACCACGCCCTACGGGCCTCCTGAGGGCAAATTCGCGCGAAATGCCCAATGGGCGACCGTCGCCGTCCGGCTTTACCATCCGCGCCCATGACCCGGCAGATCGAGCAGGATGCGAAACCTGGGAGCGGCGAAGCAGGCGGCGAGCCGCGCCCGCCACAGATCGCCATTCGCGCTGCAAGCCGGCTCGGCGCAGCCGGCGGACATCGCCGCGCCCACCATCCCCGATGCTTGCAGGTAAAACAGCGCCTCCTGGAAACCACGGCGCTGCGCTGACATCGCCGCGCTCTCCGTCGCGGCGGCGTCTCGTACCGCGCGCGCCAGCGCCGCGCGGCGAGCCTTCAGCCCCTGCATCAAATGGGCACGGGGATAATTGCGTTTGGCCTGCTCGAGCTGCTCGCAGACCATGGTGAGCCGGCGACGCTCGCGGTCGAGCTGCCGCAGGCCGACCCTGGCGATCGCCTCCGCCAGATCCGATAATTGGGGTCCGACGCCGGAAGCCGCCTTTCGCGGCAGGCGTGCCGGCTGCGCATCGAAGCGGAAGATTTGCTCCCATCGCCCGGCTTTCAGCCCGTCACTGCTGTGGAGCGCCGCCAGCAGCAGATGACGCACCGGAGCGTAGTGGAAGCGGTTGCCGACCAGCGCCGCCCGGTACCGCTCCCAACCTACCCGGTCACCGGGGCGGGCGCCGCGGATTTGCTCCCGCGCAATCATCCCGTTCCACAGCACTCGGGTTTTGACGAAGGCAAACCGCGCCATTTGCGCGCGCGTGCGCGCGACCCGGGCCGCGAGCGCCCGCTCGGCGGCCTGCGTCCGCCCCAGGGCCCTGATCCCCGCAAGATCGGTCAGCAACAGCGCATGACGGTCGCAGAAGGTCGTCACGCGCAAGATCCAGCTCCGCTCGATCCGCCACGGCGCGCCGGACACCAGCCAGTCAAGCCAGCACTGGGCGCAGCCGATTGACCGCAGCGTCAGCGGCAACAGATCGCCGCGCCCACAGCCGACGAACGTCCTAGAAATCGCCTTCGCGGGCACCATCGTCGCCCACGCGAGCCGTTCTACCATCACCTGGCGGCGGTCCGGCACGCCAGCGACCGCCGGCGCCGGCGCGGCCAACCAAGCCGATGCGCGCGACGTGGCCGGTACGCGCGACGTGGCCGGTACGGGCGACACGGCCAGGTCGCGATCGGCGAGCGCCGCGTCGATGCCGAGATGGCGAAACAGCGCTTTGGGCGTGGTCTCATGACGCGCGGCCAGGCGGCGCAGCCAGGATTCGAAACATTCCTCGGGCAGCGGCCTCACCCGAAACGCCAGCGGCTCGATCTCCCGCCCGCTCATTCCGGGCTATAAGGCGTAAACAATTGCAGCGCCTCGGTGATATCGTCCTGGGTCACGAACCGGCGGTCATGCCGCCGCGCGACCTTTCCCGACCAGTGCAGGATGCGCTTGAAGTTCCCGGTGACCCCGCCGCTGGTCCGCCAGATGCGCTCGGCGAACGCGGGTTCGGCGAGATGGTCGGGCTCCTCCATCCCCATGCCGCGGGCCAGCGCGCGGATCAGGCGCTGCGCGGGCTCGCCCGGCTCCCATAACGGCAATTTGAGGATGATTGAGCGGTACGCCAGCTCGACATCGTCGGCGAAGATCTGCCGGGCGACATCGAGGCCCGCCACGACCAGCGGCACATTGCCCGCGCTCATCAGGAAGCGGAACGCATCGAGCGTATCGCGCCGCGCAACGCCGCTCGCGGTCAGGATCACATGGACATTGTCGATCGCGACCAGCCGCGTGCCCTGTTCGGCCAGCAGGTCGACGACCTTCAAATCGGCGGTTTTGTGCGTGTTCGTGCGGATCGGCCAGCCCTGTTTCCAGAGCAGGGCGAGGTTGATCTTGAGCGAGGTCGGACTCGAGGGAATGACCGTGCGCAGCACGGGCTGATAGCGCGCCTCGCCCCAATCGGCGGGCTCGGGAAAGGCTTCGGCAAGGCGGCGCTGCGCTTCGCGCAGGATCGAGGTTTTGCCCATGCCGGACTGTCCGGTGAGCACGATGCAGGTCGGGCGTTCCTCGGGATCGTCATGCGCGACATCGACGATCGTCTCGACCGCGTTCCGCGCTTCTTCGAAATCGATCCAGAAGGAGGGCGCCAGCGATGGCGCGGTCGCAGCGGCGCTCATGTCCGCTCCTGCAACCAGTCGTCTTCGCTGAGCTCGGCGACCGGTTTCCAGTCAATGGGCGGCTTTTCCGGCGCTTCGCCATACCGGAGGTCCGCGAGCGTCGTCCCCTCGCCTTCGCGGCGCTTTGCCTGGCGCTGCGTCGCCTTCGTGCGAACGCGGGCGCGGTGGATTTCCTGATTGGCGGCGGCCACCGCCCGCGCCGTCGCCGCGCGACCGCCATCGGCCTGGTAGGCCCGGCCTAGCGCCCGCACTCCTGCCCTGGCGGCCTCCCAATCCGCCTCCCAGACGTCGGGATAGTCGCCGACAACCGGCAATTCGACATAGCGGCCGTCGAGGTCGGCGTAGATATGCTGGATCGTCCGCTCATCCCAGCTGATCTCGACCCTTTGGCCGATCCTGGCGGCAAGCATCGGGTGCCAGTAATGGCGATATCTGATCTGGATACCCTTGGCATGGACCGTGAGCGACTTCGACGGCAGAAACTGGCGGAACAGTTCGCCCGCATCGACCGACACGGGCAGCAGCGGGCTGTGCTTCGCCGCCTCGCGCTCCCACATCTGGGCCGGACACAGGCCGCCCAGCGCGCTATGCGGCGCGTGATGATAGATCGCGATCTGGCACAGCAGCCAGCGCTCGAATTCCACAAGCGTCATCGCCGCGTCCGCCTCGGCATCATAGCCGTCGCGCGCCGCCACGTTCGATCCGGTCGCACCGGGCAAAAGCCGCAGTTTTCCAACCATCGTGCCGATCAGCCGCTCGATATGCCCGCCAAGATGGGCCGGCCCGGGCCTCCGCACATCGGGGCCAATCCCATTGCGGACGCAGGCGCGCCGGAAGGCTTCGGAGCGATGCGGTTTGGCCTGATCGGCATGCAAGCGCCGGAACAAACCGTGCATCGGATAGCTGACATCGACGCCCAGGTGGGCGAGGGCCGGCTCTTTGGGCAACACAGCGCTCGCAACCGCCCGTCCGCACCGGAATATCGAGGGGTCGCCGAAGCTGACATAGTAACCAAGAATGGACCGGGTCCAGATTTCGATGAGGAAGGTGATCCACGGTCTTCCGAGCTGTTCGCGCCGCAGACTATCGACCAGGATGACATCGCCCTTGGTGTGATCCATCTGAACCAGGTCGAGAAATCCCTCGCTTGCATATTCGCCGGGGTGCGGTTCATGGGCGCTCCGCGTCTTCGATCCCATCGTCGCTTTCGCCCAAACACGGCTCGGAATCTCAGCCAGAAGCCGCTCGATCGTCTTCTCGCTTGGGATCAGATCGGCGGGAAAGCGATGATCTCCGTTGTCCGCGTGCAACAGGCCCCAAATCTGCCGCGCCGCTTCCGCACGCGATGGCGGCACCATCTTGAGCGCAATTTCGTCGATCAACGTCTCGATGGCGGCCCTCACCTCGGGATCGATCCTGTGCGATCCAACAGCGGGTCCACGCGGTTTTGGAGCCAGCGTTTCCGCGACCGGATGCACCCGGAAGCGCGCGGCCAGTGTCCGTATCTGCCGCTCTTTAAGGCTGGTTGCCTCGGAAATCGCCTGAACCTGAGCCGCTGTCACCGGGCCGGAAAGCGATATATGTCGCCGGAAATGGGGGTAGAGAGCCAATCCCGCCTCAAGCGATTTGAGGCTCCGCCGGGGCGCTGGAGACGGCTTGCGCTCAATCACGGAACGGGCTCCCCAATGATTTTTGCTGTCCGCGAAATGTAGCTTATTTTGTCGAACACCGCGACGTGTATATTGCCCTAGACAGAATTACTCGCAGAGCATCCGATGTAATATATTGATATTACATGATATTATTGAAATGTAGCCTATTTTGTCGGCTGACAATTTCCACCCTCGATGACCCGTTCGAGGGGTTCGCAAGATGGCGCGATCAGTTCGACGGCAATGCCCGCCGGCACTGGCGCGAGGATCTCGGCGCCCGCGTCTTGCCGGACCCAACATATGCCGGCCCTGTCCTGCTCCGTGCACTCGAGGCGCTGCGTCAGATCAGCATCGTTGACTACTCGGTCGATGCCTGGCTTGCCCTTCCGTTGCTGCTCCAGCGCATGGGCGTGACGACGGTACTGCTCTCCTGCCTCGTTGCCGGCGAGAAGCGGCTGCGGTTCGATCAGCCTGCCGATGAGGCCGTGCTGCGCCGCCTGCTCAAGGCGCTTGCCGAGGCTGCGGCGACGGGCCTTGACCGCGTCGACGCGATCGAGCGCGATCGGCTCCGAGCGGCCCGGGCGATCCTCGCCATCGCGCGGCCGGGCGCACTTGCCCGCCTCGCTGCCCGCCTGCAAGCTCGGCCGGTGGCGTCGCCGCAGGCGATCTCGGCGGAGTTCGGCATATCGATCAGCGGCGCGGGCAAGCTGCTTGTGCGCGCCGCCGAAGCAGGCCTTGTTCGCGAGGTCCGTGGCAAGCAGGCGTGGAAGCTCTATTTGACGCCCGACCTCGCGGTCGCCTTCGGCTTCGTGGCGCCCCCACGCGGGCGGCCCCGAGCTGACCCCCCTCCCCTGCTTCATGATCGCCCGCTCGCTGCGATGCTACAGGCGTTCGACGCCGATATGGCGGCATTCGATCGCGCTCATCCGTCAGCCAATCTCGTCATCGACTAAACCCAGTGCGCGTCGAGGATGCTGGCGACCGCCGCATCGAGCTCTTCCCGTGTCGCGCCAGACTTGAGTGGTAGGGTGAGCGAAAGACCCGCGCGCCCCTTTCGCTCGATCGAAATCATGGGCCTGCCGGACGCCGCCGCTACGACCTGGAGCGCTGATCCTGACTTCTTGGGGGAACCTGACTTCTTGGGGGGATCGGCCGCTTGCGCGAGCATCCGAATGACCTCGACAGGAGCGGCCGGAACGGCCTCTCCCTTGCCCCGTGCCGCCGCAATGCGACATGCCTCGGCCAGCACCCGAGCTTTGCGATCTTCGGGCTTGAGCAGCGGCTTGATCGCCGTGATGTTGCGGATGCCCAGATCGTGCGCACTGGCGAAAGCGCCCAGAATTTCCGTGGGCAGACGCGCGAGGTCGAGATAGCGGCTCAGCCAGCTGGTCGAGACGTTGATCCGCTCAGCCATCACCGTCTGGCGGCCCTCGTAATAATGATCGAGCGCACGAAGATAATCGCGGGCGCGTTCGTAGTCGCTTATGTCAGCCCGCGCGCGATTCTCGAGATCGGCGAGTCGAAATGCTTCCTCATCGGTCAGGTCGCGGATTTCGACCAAGAACCGGAACTCGGGGTAGTTGTGCGCCCGCAGCCAGCTCACCGACCAGTGGCGACGGGCACCACAAATTACCTCGAAGTCGAATGCCGGATCGTCGCGCACCCGCCTGACGATCGCGGGTACTTCCTGCTTTCCCTGAGCCTTCAGGCTTTCGATCAGGTCGCGGCAGCGCTCCTCGCTCAGCGCCTCGTATTCGCGGTTGTGCCCGGCCCACATTCGGCAGCGCGCCGGGTCGATGAGCTCGTGCGTCCGGCTCACCACAGCGCCCGTCGCTAACTCAGCCAAACGGTTGCTCCGTCCCGACAGGACACCCATGCCAAGCCGGCTGCTTCTGGCTTGGGCATCGGCTGCCGGCGCGTCGAACGCATCAGCAAGCCCCTCGGCGAACAGGCGATTCTTAGAGCCCATCGGCCCCTCCCCTACTGGAAATTGCACGCGTGCAATTCTCGTCAAAATCCGCTTGCCGGATGCCTATGTCGTGACCGACGGGACCGGAAATTGCACGCGTGCAATTTTGGCGCATCACGCCAGACCCTCCTTGCGTAAACGCTTGAGATGGCTCGGCCATGTCGCCCGGATATCGAGTTCGATTTCGGCATTTACCCCGTCGAGATAAGCAAGGCAGCGATCGCGGACGGCGCGGCTTGTGACAGGGCCATCGAGCTCGTAAACCGTCATCAGCCGCGCGGTCGCATTGTCGATCTCGGCCGAATCCTTGAGGGGCGAGCGCACCATCGCCGTGCCGAAGATCTGCCGCATCAGCTTTAGCAGTTCTTTCTGCATCGACTTGTTCTCGTCTACCTTCGACGCGACGAAGCGGAGGAAGCTGAGCTCGGGCGCCTGGCCGCGCTGATCGAGCACCTGCATCGTCTCGTCGAGCATCGCGAGGAAAGCCGCGGTTGACGAAAAGTCCATTACCGTCGGCGGGACTGGGACCACGAGCGCGGTTGCTGCGCGCAGGACCGACAACGAGATCGCGCCGAGAGCGGGCGGTGGATCGATGACCACGATATCGTACCGGTCTGCCACCGACGCGACGCCTTGCGCGAGCCGGTCGAGCAGAGCCCCCTGCCCCCGTGCCATCCGCGCCGCGAGTTCGTACTCGGACTGGAACAGCCGCAGGTTTGCCGGGATCAGATCGAGCCCGTCGAAGTGCGTCTTGCGGATTGCATAGTCCATCGACGTGAGCTCGTCCTGGCGAAGGAACGGGTAGAGCGTCTCCTCCTCGCCGAGATCAAGGTCGGGGACGTAACCGAACAGCGTTGTCGCCGAGGCTTGGCTGTCGCAGTCGATCAACAGGACCCGATAGCCGCGGATCGCGAGATACTGCGCGAGATGCACCGATAGCGTGGACTTGCCGACGCCACCCTTGAAGTTCTGCACCGCGACGACGGCGCACGGGTCGTCCGCATCCCGCCACGGCCGCGTGCCGAACACGCCGCGCATGTCATTGAGCTGCGCCAGCGTATATCCGACCCGGCGATTGGTTTCGGTCCGGGGCGGCGGCGGCAGTCGTCCGTCCCGCTCGGCATCTCGGACCGCGGCTGGAGTCCTGCTCACCAGCTCTGCGGCGCGTCCGATCGGGAAGGTCGGCTCGCGGCGCTCATCCGCCCGCGCGCTCCGTGCGCCATCGCGCAGCGTCTCCAGGACGGCCGAACATCTTTCGGCCAAGTCGGCCACGGTATTATGACCGCCTTCAACATCCGGAGCTACGCTTGCCATCCGCCCGCCTTTCGCAAGTACGGGTCCAGATGCGCGCCTTGCGCTTTTACGTCAAGACTCCCCGCTAAATCGAAAGTGGAAGGGGTGGTATCCCATGATCGTCAATGAAAAGGTTTGCCTGACCTTCTGGGGGCGATCGGTCGAATCAATGCGTCAAAATTGCACGCGTGCAATTTCACGGACGGCCACGCCGCGCGACCCAGCTTTCGCAAAAGCCCCGCCAGCTGGCGCGGAGCTTTTGACCGGTCAGCTTACTCAGCCGGTCTCCCATCGATTCGCGGTACGCCGTAGCGATCATGTCGACATCCCAGCCGCCGCCGTAAGACAATGCAATCGTGCGGAACTCCTCCTCAGAGCCGAAACGCAACGAGCCGGAAGGGAAGGGGCCAAGCGCCGGCTTGGCGCTCGCGTGGGCATCCGCAGCGGCTCGAAGTGACGCCGGCAACGCCGCGGCTACGGAACGGACAATTCCGCGCTCAATGGGACTCTCAAGCGGCACCGGCCCAATCGTCACCATCTCCACGGTGTCGTCGCGCCGAGCCTGGCGACCGGCCGAATGACGTTCTAGCTCGTCGACGGTAGCGATTTGCGCCGGAGCATCCTTGGCGATAAAACGGAACTCGAGCTCAGCAACCGTCCGGCCTTGGCGAATCTCGCGCCATTCGACGCGGAAGTGCGCGAGCTGATCAATTTCAGCTTTCGCGACTTCGAGCACTTTGCGCCTGAGTTGAGCAAAATCCTTGTAGACGTCGGGGCCGATCCCAAGCGCCGCCCGCAGGGCCGTCATGTCGCCCTTCCATGTGGATTGGCGCCGATGGATCCGCAACGCGCCCATCTCGTAGAGCCTCAAGGCATAGCTTGATCGAAATCCGAGCACGGCCTGACGGTTGAGAACGGCATAGGATTCGGATTCCTGAATGAGCCGACGGGCGTCCTGCGTGAACTCCCATTCGATCCAACCCGCCTCGGGTCCGTCCTCGTCGTCGGTTTCCTCGCGCGACATCTGGATCAGCGGGAACCGCTTCGTCGCCTTCTTGCCGCGCCACGATAGGTCGTCTTCGGAGAACAATGTCCGGTGCAATTCCTCCAGCATGTCGGTAATGCGCTCGTTGCCCTTGTGGCCACGCCGAATGTCGGCCTTGCGCATCTTGTGCGTCGTTTCCTGCCACGCATCTCCGCCAGCAGTCAGGATCATCAGGGCAAGGAGGCGCGACGCCGTCAGGCTTAGGGATTGGCCCTTAACGAAGCGCACCTCGACAAGCTTGCCGGGTTTTGCGAACTCGCTGCCACCCTTGTTCACTAATGCGCGTGCCACGCGCATTGCGCGATTCGGCGCGCCCCGCTCTTCCCCGGGAGCTTCTACTTCGGCAAGATCAACTAGTTTGGCCACATTGAGGATTCGCCCCGTTCGTAATCAAACTATGCTGACCTGTCCTCTTCCGTCAAGTCAGGACAGGATAGACGCCATTTGCGCCCCCGCGGAGTCAGGATGCGAGCGGGTTTTAGCCAGCAATTCCGTACTTCCCGAACCACTCCCCCAAGAGGTCAGGATGCACCCCGAGATGTCAGGTCGGCTCCCCCGATTCGTCAGCCAATTGCCCCCGCGCGGTCAGCCAAACTCCCCCAATCGGTCAGGATGGTTATCCACGACTCGCGGTTTTCCGCCAATTTCCCGTAGCTGAATCAGAATCACAAGAATCAGGAAACCTACCGCTGCTCGCGCAGCGGCGTTGTTAAAGCTGATTCAAGAGAGATAGCGGCAGCGTGTGCCCACCGACTTTAAGCCACTCGACGCTGGCGTATGTGATCACAGAGTACGGTCATCTCCCGAAAGCCCGCCGTTCCCGATGTATCGGTTTACACTCAGTATCGAACCGCGCCTTGAGCGTAATCCGTCCAAACCTCAGGCAAGTTTCCCACGAAATCGATCGTCGGGAACGCACCTTGCCGCGAGCAACGATACATCGAGAACGCCTCAAAGTGCCATTCCCGCAACGCAGCTGCTGCCGCCAATCTGCGACGGGCGACCGGCGGGCTTCTTCCCCAAGGACGGCATCCCGCATCAATCGTCGCCGAAGTCGCGGTGCGCTTTGGCGGCGAAGCCGTCGACCTCCGGCAATTCCCGACACGCGAAGGGGTCCATCCAGCGAATTACCGGGCGGTCGCGAGATCGCTGCTGCGGTGAGTAGTCGACGAAAGCGAAGAGGGGAGGGTGGTCGCGCAAGAAGGAGATAGTCGATGCCCCTGACCGCGCGGTCGCCGAGCCGCCAGCTTGTCGATCTCGTCGGTGCTCTCGGCGGCACCTGGCACGGTTTAGTCGCCATGTGTCGATGCCCGGCGCACGCCGATCGGACGCCGAGCCTGTCGCTCCGCCAAGGCGATATCGGGATCTTGGTGACCTGCTTTGCCGGTTGTGAGCGTGAGGACGTCTTGCGCGAACTGGCGCGTGTGCCGATCAGCGGTCCATTCCCGATGCCGCCCACGATGCCGCCGCCCTCGACAGCCAATGTCGAGCGACTGTGGGAGCAGGCAGGGTCGGCAGATGCGCCACTTGCCCAGACTTATCTCGGCGGCCGTGGATTTGTGCGAACCCCGCCCGACATCCGCTACCATCCCCGTTGCCCGCACGGCCCCAGACACCACACGGTCTTCAAACCTGCTGTTCTCGTGGCCGTGCGCGAAGCCCGCAAGCTCGTCGCCCTCCAACGCATCTTCCTCGACGCCGACACCGGCCGCTACACCGCCAAGGCGACGCTCGGCCGGCCCGGACGCGGCGCGTGGCGGGGCAGGGCGGCTGGTGCCGTGCTTGCGTTGGCCGAGGGCTTCGAGACCGCGGAAGCCTTCGCGATCCTGAACGGCGTGCCATGCTGGGCGACGCTGGGCGCGCGCCGGCTGGATCAAGTCGACATTCCCGCAGGCGTGAACGAGCTGCTGATCGCCGAGGATAACGATGCCGAGGGGCGGCGTGCCGCGCTCGGCGCATGCGACCACTATGCACATTCCGGTCTCGTCGTCCGGCGAGATCCGCCGCCGCGGCACTGCAAGGACTGGGCGCAGGCGCTCGAGCTGCAAATGAAGAGGGGAGGGGGAGTTGGCTGACGTGAGCCGGCGGTGTCGGACACATCAGGAGATCCCCCATGACCGACCTCTTCACGCATCGCGGCGATGCCGATCGCGTTGCCGCCCTCGCGATCGCCGACGCACTGCCGCACGGGCCTCTCGACCGTAAGACGCTGAACGCCGCGATGATCGAGGCGCGGGGCGGGACCGACGCGGCCGGCTGCTGGACCCAGCGCGACAGCTTCGAGCTCATGGAAGCTGGCCTCGTCATCCATCTCCAGAAGCAAGGCACCCCGATCATTCTCGACGACGTGGTTCAACGCATCGCGCTAGTCGACTCGCTGCCGACCCAGACGGTGCGCAGCGAAGAGCAGATCGCTCTCCAGCAATTCTCGACGCCCGCCGATCTGGCCGCGCTCGCGGTCGTACTGGCGCAGCCCCGCGCGACCGATATCGTGCTCGAACCGAGTGCCGGCAACGGCTTGCTCGTCGCCCAGCTACCGAGGGTGCAAGCGCTCTATCTCAACGAACTCGACGAACCGCGCCGCGGACGGCTCCGGATGCTGTTCCCGGGTGCGCACGTCTCGTCGCACGATGGTGCGCTGATCAACGCAACGATGGCCGACCTGCCGCGACCGACGCTGATCCTGATGAACCCGCCCTTCTCGAGGGACGCCGGACGCGGCGAAGACCAGCACGCGGCGGCGCGTCACTTGCAGGCTGCACTCCGCCGGCTCGCGCCAGGTGGCCGCCTCGTGGCCATCATGCCCGACTGGTTCGCGCGGAGCGCGTCGATGACCCAGGTCTATGAGGCAACCCTGTCCGGCACCAGCGTGCAGACCGCGATCCGTCTCGAGCAGTGCTACCGCAAGCACGGCACCGGCATTGCGGTCCGGCTCTATGTGATCGACAAGAAACCCGGCCACATCGCTCCCGTCCTGGTTCAGCGTCGGACGGTCGCCGAAATCCTGTCGGCCATCGCGCCGATCCCGCGCGTCGAGGTGCTACGCACCGCGCCGCAGCCCGCCGTCCAGCGCCCGGCGCGCAGGGGCACCTCGCTGTTCCGCTCGATGCGGTCGGCCAGCCGCCCCGCGCCACGCATCGCGCGCGCTCCAGCGAAGAACGACATCCTCCCCGTTGCCTATGAGGTGCTCGCGGACGCCCGCGCGCTAGGCGATCCCGTCGGCGTCTATCTTCCCTATCGCCCCAGCCGGATCGACTTCGCCGCGGCCGGTGCGCATCCGACCCCCCTGGTCGAATCGGTGGCGATGGGCTCGATTGCCGGACCCAAGCCGGGCTATGTCCCCCATCTCCCCGAACGAACAGTTACCGAGCGACTGCTGTCAGAGCCGCAACTCGAGACGCTGGTCTATGCCGGCCACGCCTGGAGCCAATACCTGCCGGGTCGCTTCGTCCCCGACAAGGAAGGAGTGGGGCTCACCCTGTCCGATCAGGGCTACGCCTACCGCAAAGGGTATTTTCTCGGCGACGGCACCGGGGCCGGCAAGGGCCGGCAAATCGCCTCGGCAATCCTCGACAACTGGCTGCAGGGCCGGCGGCGCGCCATCTGGATAAGCAAGAACGAGCAACTGCTCGAAGATGCGCGCCGCGACTGGACCGCGCTCGGCGGCCTGTCGGCCGACATTCAGCCACTGTCGCGCTGGAAGATCGACGAGCCGATCGCCATGCCGGAAGGCGTTCTGTTCGTTACCTATCCCACGCTTCGGTCGCAGCGCCAGGATGTCAGTCGGCTCAAGCAGATCATCGACTGGGCGGGCGACCTGTACGAGGGCGTCCTCGCCTTCGACGAGGCCCATGAAATGGGCGGGGTCGCCGGCGGGGAAGGGGCCCTCGGCCGCAAGAACGGATCGCAGCAGGGCGTCGCCGGCGTGCTCCTGCAGAACAACCTGCCCGACGCGCGCGTCCTCTATGCGTCGGCCACGGGCGCGTCCGACGTCAACAATCTCGCCTATGCGGTGCGGCTCGGCCTGTGGGGTCCGGAGACCGCGTTCGCGAACCGCGAGCAGTTCATCTCCGAAATCCGCATCGGCGGGATCGCCGCAATGGAGCTGGTCGCTCGTGATCTCAAGGCGACCGGACTCTACACGGCGCGCGCGCTCAGCTTCGCCGGCGTCGAATACGAGGTCCTGAAGCACGCGCTGACCCCCGACCAGATCGCGATCTACGACGCCTATGCCGACGCCTGGGCGATCTTATGCGCAGCTGCGCATAAGATGGCTTATCGCGAGGTCGCGATAATGCGCAGGAACGTGGCGAAGGCCCGCAAA